>Ga0257110_1000195_pt1 | contig 31570 bp, 37 predicted proteins | sample LP_taG_7_FD_190184 | JGI IMG/M metagenome (GOLD analysis project Ga0257110, IMG submission 190184) | Marine microbial communities from Northeast Subartic Pacific Ocean, Canada - LP_J_2015_P26_10m | ecosystem: Environmental > Aquatic > Marine > Oceanic | place: Canada: Northeast Subartic Pacific...
CCACCTTTGAAACCATTAGGGTCGGTTGGCTTTACAACTTTACCGTAAATATTATAAAATTTGGAGGATTGTCCTTTACCTCCTGCTCGTTTGTATACTGCATTTCTAATCCCTTTATTTGGCATTATATATAAACAAAATAAAATAATTAAAATAATATATGACTTTATATATATGCAAAAGACCATAAATAAAAAAGATAAAACATTGGATATATTTATAAGTTGGCTAAATAAAAACGGCGCCGAATTTTCAGATATATATTTCCAAACGTATAAAAAAAATGAACGCGGGGTTCATACCAAACATAAGGTCTCAAGTAATAAACAAGTAATTAAAATTCCAAGAAAATTACTCATTTATACTGATATGGGCAAAAACACACCTTGGGGACAACTTGTACAAAAACAATCGCAACGAATAAGCGGGATTAATTTAGTATATATTTGTTTATACATGCTTCAAGACATGTATGGTGATAATCATTTTAAACCATACTATGACATTCTACCCAAAAATCTAAATAACTTTCCTTTGTTTTGGACAAATAAAGAAAAAGGTTTCTTGGAAAATAGTTATTTACTAGAAGAAATTAAAACTAGAAAACTGGTTTTAACAAAAGACTATAATGTGCTTGTAAATACAATTCCACATTTTAAAAGGTACTGTTCTCTCCAGAAGTTCATGGAATTACGTACAATAATTGGATCAAGAAACTTTGGTCTTTGGATAGATGGTACTAAGCAAGCGACTATGGTACCACTAGGAGATATGTTGAATCATAGTAGCGAACCAGATGTAAAATGGAGTTTCGAAGAAGCAAAAGATGGGTTTGTGATGAATTCCGTAAAGACAATTTCAGCTCACAGAGAAATTACAGATTCATATGGAACTAAATGTAATAGAAGCTATTTAATTTTTTATGGATTTGCCTTAGAAGATGATAAAAAATGTAGAAATACTGTATTTTTAACTATACCTCAGTCAAATACTAATTTCAAAATACAAAATTTAAGAAATCAACTTACGTCAGATACGTTCTCAAGAAATATCTCGAGTGATTTTAATTCGTTAAATTTTAGACAATTGATGACATTCTTACGAATAGCAAATGCTAATGAAGCAGAATTACATGACTTTATTAAAAATCGCCACTTATCACAAAATCCATATAATAAAAGAAACGAAGCGTCTGCCTTAGCATATTTAGCTCTTGAAATTGAAAAAATTAAAAGAATGTACTCATCAAGCCTAAAGCAAAATAAGAGGATTTTAAAGAAGTTTCCAAAATATTCTAATGAAAATTTCGCAACTAAACTCGTTATTGGAGAGAAGAAAATATTAAATGATATTATAGATTTTACAAAAACAGCACTTGGGGTTTTGTTATTAAATAATCGTGTTTTAAATAGACATTTAAAAAACAATATTAATGGTTATATGTTAACACTTGACACTATTCATTAGTAGTATTACCCGAATTTGTACCAATACTAACAGAATATTCAAATGCTAAAACATTATTTCCAGAGGAGTCGCTATTAATAACGTTTTCAATAGCTCTTCCTAACAATTCTTGTATTTCTCGCGTACTCTGATGACTTGGATTGATGTTTGCGGAGTGTCTTGTTTCAAAAGGATTTTCTATATCATTAAAGTTAAAATCATCATCATCGTCTTCTGGTAATGGGATGGGTGGTGGTCTTGGTGGTGGTGATATCAGATGTCTTGAGGAAGGGAGATTTATAGGCGGTGGTGGTGGTGGTGGTGGTGGAATTGTTGGTCTTCGTGAGCGCAAAGGACTAGTTTCTACTAAAGAAGGAATAAAATTTCTAATATCAAATCTACATAATGGACAACGTGTATTATGTCTAAAATGTCTTCTTAAATTTGATTCTCTAAAGTAATGATTACAATGTAATATTTGCATAACTGTATCTGAAGGAATTAAAATTTCTCTATCAATGGGACAAATTTGATGTGTGATATTTGATATATCCCTAAATTCTAATATTCTTGTTGCTCGTCTTATTTGAAAGAGAGAAGGTCGAATACTAATAGGATTATAATTATTAAAGGATTCATTAATTATATCTTCGGTTGTTGTAGTTTGATTCACAGTTCCAGGAATATTTACTCTCATACTAGGAGCATGTCTCACAATTTCAGGTGTTCTAGTCATTCTTTCGGTAATACCAGATAAGGTAGATGGAAAAAACATACGTGTTCTTGGTCTATTTATAGTAGTTCGTCTTGTACGATTGGTTGAAGCATGTGTTCTTGGCTGTTGACGAGTAGTTGTTGATGTATTATTCTGTAGTCTTATGAGGTCAGACATTAATGAATATAAATTTTCGTTTTGTTGTTGCATACTATTGATTGTGTTTATCAATGTATCTTGTTGTCTTGAAATGATTCGCATATATTGCAATAATAATATGTGTGTACTTTCGTTGGTGCTCATTATATTTGAATTAGAAAATTTGTTGTTAAAGGGTATAAACATAATGGTTTAAATAAAATTATACAAATATAGAAAATGACAGATTCATACAAAGATAAAGGATTAACCGGTTTGGCAAATTTAGGAAACACATGTTTTATGAACACTACTTTACAATGTTTATCCCACACTTATTCATTTAATGATTTTTTGAAAAAAGGCACGTACAAACAGAAAATTAAAAAGAAACCAGAATCATTAATCTTGATGGAGTGGGATAAATTAAGAGACATGATTTGGAGTGAAAACTGTATAATTAGTCCTGGTGGATTTTTGTCATCCGTTCAAAAAGTAGCAAAAATTAAAGGTAAACATTTATTTACAGGTTATGCTCAAAATGACTTACCTGAGTTTTTAACCTTTATTATTGATTGTTTTCATACTTCAATAATGCGCGAGGTAAATATGAAAATAAAAGGAAAGGTATTAACTGATAAAGATAAAGTAGCTAAAAAATGTTATAGCATGATGAAAAATATGTATAAAAAGGAATATTCAGAAATTTTAGATATTTTTTACGGGATTCATGTATCTTGTGTAAAAGGGGAGACCAATAATACTTTGAGTTGTAATCCTGAGCCATTTTTAATGTTAGATTTGCCAATTCCTAATAAAAAAAATGTAAGTTTAATTGATTGTTTTGATGAATACACTAAAAAGGAAATTTTGGATGAAGATAATAGGTATGTTAATGATGAGGGACATAAAGTAGTTGGTAAGCAAATTCAATTTTGGAAATTTCCATCCGTTTTGATAGTAACTCTAAAGCGTTTCACAAATTCAATGCCTCCTAGAAAAAATCAGAGTTTAGTTGATTTTCCATTTGATAATTTAGATTTATCAAAATATGTGGTAGGATATGATCCTAAAAGTTTTAATTATGAACTTTACGGAATCTGTAATCATAGTGGAGGAGTAATGGGTGGGCATTATTTTGCTTATGTTAAAAATGCGAATAATAAATGGTATGAGTTTAATGACCCAAATGTCCAACCCAAATCAGAGGAACAGTTGAAAACACCAAAGGCATATTGTTTCTTCTATCGCAAAAAAAAATAAGAACCATACTATATAGATGGATAGTATAGATATCACACCAACAAAAGGATTCCCACATATGTACGACTTTATTGGTGATAAGGTTACTAAAGGTAGTCCCATAGTATTAGTAGTATTAACATTTGTTATTATTATTTACTACATTTTATTTAGTTATTTAGGTGTTTCTGTCGTTGAAGGAGCTAAAGCTATAGCACCATCCCCTAGCATTACATTTATAGAAGTAGTAATGTGGGGAATGTTTATCTTTTTAGTGCTTATTAATGGAGTTCAGTACTTTTTTCAAGTTGATATTAAAACTAGTATTAAAAATTTATTTACGCCAGTTCCAGAAGTAGATATTACAGTTACTTCGCCTCAAGCTCCACCGGTGCCAGAAATTATGTATGAAGATCAAGTATTCCATGTTCCCAATAACATTTATACGTATAATGATGCTAAGGCGGTTTGTAAAGCATACGGTTCCAGATTGGCAACTTATGGAGAGATTGAAAATGCTTACAAAAGAGGTGCTGAGTGGTGTGGATTTGGCTGGTCTGCTGACCAGATGGCTTTATACCCAACGCAGATGGACACTTGGAAAAAACTTCAAAAAAGAAAGGGACATAAACACGATTGCGGAAGACCAGGTATTAATGGAGGATTTGTAGCATATAAAAAAGCACCATTTGGAGTTAATTGTTATGGTCATAAACCAAAAATTACACCAGAAGAACGTGAATTAATGGATAATGAAGAATTAATTCCTATGTCACCAGAAGAAAGAAGATTCAAAAAGAAAGTTGAAAAATATAGAAAAGATTTACCAGAAATACTCGTTTCACCATTTAATTATGACAACTGGAGTCAATTATAAGTATATTATATGATTTTTTCTAATTATATATTATATGGCATCACCTATATTGGGGGCATCAGCCGCAGCAGCAGCAGCAGGAACAGCAGCTACAATATCACCAAAAGGCGCTTTATCGAGATTAGGATTAAGAACACCTTCCGCAAGAGATGTAATAACGGGCAAGCGAATACCTGGTTCTGCTAGTAATCATTTTTTACAAAGATTGGGTATGGAAACAGAAGAAGATAGACAAAAAATAATAAATGAAGCAGAAAGGAAAAGTTCTAGGAAAAAAGGTTTGGGTTTTGTATTTAAACTTTTATTAAAAACTCTTCTAGACATAAGTGAACTAAGGAGATTTTATAGGAATCGTAACTATTTCTCGAGAGGTAAGGAACTGGAGGAATTTATGGATGAATTAATGGCTTTAAAAAAGCAGGAAGATAAACTGATATATATTCTCGCATATTCATCTGTTCTTACAGACGATGGAGCTTCGCAAAGTATGCGTAATATGCTTGAACAAATAAGAACTACATGGGGACTTAAAAACGCACCACGGAATGGTGAAGTGACAGATTGGAAATTATTATACCATCAATATGACAGGGCGAGACGATACAGGAGGAGCGAGGCCACTTATTTTTTTGATGATAATTTAGATGCTAAAATAGATTTACTATTCGAATATATTAATATAGTTGAGAATAAAGAAAAAACTCGTAACCGAAGGATGGCTAGAATGGTAGCAAGGCATTCTGCTAGTAAATACAACATTGATCCAACACTATTGCCATATGAAAAAGCAGGAAGTAATAATGCAGTAGGTCCACTTGCTCATATAGGTTCATTTATCCCAGATACTGCTGAACATAAACAGAAAACAATAGCTGCCCGTGAATGGGTCGGTGGTCAGAAGTTTTTGAAAGAATATCATAGACAGCGTAGACAAAGTGCTATACAAAGAGATATTGCCTTGGGTAGAATAACAGAAGAAGCACGTAAATTACCAGAAGACTATGGAAGAGCTTTAAATACGGGAGGAAGAAGAAGTCGAAAAAGAAAAACTAGAAAAAGAAGAAAAAGTAAAAGAACGAGAAAGAAGAAACGACGTAAATCAAAGCGAAAATCAAAAAGAAAATATAAATAATTATGACTTTAATAATTAGTCTTAATTATTTCTTACGTGTTTTGTTTTTACGCTTCTTGCGTACTTTTCGAGTATCATGAGAACTTCGTTTCTTTCTAGCAGCTAAACTCAATAACTTATTAAATAAACCATCTCCTATTACCTTTGGCTCTTCAATCAAATCTTTAATTGGATTTTTAGTATTTGAATCAATCATATTTTTAAGAAGAATTAAACCAGCGGGAACTGCTAAGTTTTCCAAAGCACCACCACCTTTCCCACCTCCACTTTGCGCGTTAGCAGATAAAGGGAAGTCATTTTGTAATAATTCAGAATTTATATTCCAACCTCCAGCTGTTATTTTTCCGTTTTTTTTATTAAAAATCATATCTTCTGAACTAAATATATTCATTATATATATTTACAAATCTTTTATTTATATGTTTTTGTACCCCAATCAAATTTATTCGTAGTTTTTATATTTACACCTTCATTTAGCTTGTGAGAAATTGTATTTCTAATCTTTTTATTTTCTTGTATTTCATCATATTTTCGTACCAGGGGATCTGCTAAACTAGGACAATCATGAAATATGCTTATATCATACTCCCTTTTCAAATATTTATATACTATACCAGTTAATTTTGAACTAAATTCGCCTGTGGTATCATAAAATAAAGGTGTTGAAAATTTACCCTGTGTTTCCTTTCTTATTCCATTATAAAAATCTTCCACACACGGTTCTCCTTTCCTTTCCCATCTCCAAAAAAAATCATCCTCCAATATTTGTCTTGTTTTATCGCAAGATAAATAATCATCTTCTGTAAAACTTTCCTTAATTAAATTTTTTTTATAATTATAAAACTCTTCATCATCCATCATTTCAATCATAGTTTCTTCCTTATTCATAATTGTTCTCTTGATAATCTGTATATAAATATTGCTACTTCTCGTTTAAACTCTTTTTCATCTTGTATATTGAAGCCGTTTTGATGAATAACTCCAAGCAAATCACGACAAAAATCTATTATAAAATGCTTATGTGTATAATAATCCCCATCTGTAAAACATGCTTTCTTAAAATCTACACCATCTCTTTCTCCTTCCGGTGCTGCGGCTTCCATTACAGGAGACTTAAGCCAACTTTCATAACTCATCTTTCGTGGTGATGTTATATAATTAGGAATCCTATACGGTTCAATTCGATCAATAATGTTCATAATATTTATTTTTATTATGAATATTTTAAGTTGTTTAGTTATAAGACCTTTTGATATCAGATACATATTTAACATCTCGTTTGCTCTTCATATATTTTATTATTTGTTTTACTTTGTCTTCTCCATTTATACACTCATTTAAACATTCTTCTAAGAATTTCCAAGTCAAAGGAGCGGTTACTCTTGTATTTTGAAACTTTAATTTACCATCAGTAATTTCAATAACTGCATGTTCCATATTAGATTCCGCTGCTTGTTCTAAAATAGAAGCTGTTAACGCATTACGAACTGTGCGTTCCTTTTTAATTTCATCCGAATACTTCTTAATTTTATTATCAATAGTAACCCATTCTCTTATACTTTCTGTAAAATCCATTTGATATGATATAAGAATTTATATTTAACTAAATTTCCTTATATCATAAATAATTAACGACGGCGACGTCTGCGTCCTCCCTTGCGTGTTTTGCGTCCTCCCTTGCGTGTTTTGTTACCACCTTTTCTCTTTTTTTGTGCGTGTTTCTTCATTTGGAAAAGTGTGTAAGGTGCAAGTGCCTTAGTAATTTCTGCTAAAAGTCCTGTGCCTCCTCTGCGTTTACGGTTCCCACCGCGACGACGTGTTTTTCCTCCTTTACGTGCTTTTACCATTATAAATTATAATGAGAAAATTATAATTTATGCTATATTAAATTAACGACGACGGCGAGTCTTGCGACGACCTCCGCGCTTCTTCTTCTTGTGTTTCTTCTTGTGAGTCATACAGTGTCTTCCTCCTCGACGAGTCTTGCCTCCTCCGCGTTTCTTCTTTTGGTGCATCTTAACTGCTTGGTAAAGCAAATAACTTGGGAGTGCTTTCTTGATAGCAGCCATAAGACCACCAACAGCGGAACCACCCTTCTTGTGAGATTTACGTCCTCCTTTTCGTGTTTTTGGCATTATATACTATATTAAGATAATTTTAAAAATCCAAGTGGCGATTTGATTAACATTTTATTACGCATCAATAAGATAAATATACCTAAAATTAGTAAAAAACTTATAAATACAAAAACGATTGAAAGAAAAATATACGGATATAATTCTTCTAAAATTAAATCAATCATCGGCTTCATTAATCCTTTTAGTTCATTTTTTACGTCATCCCTTTTTAATAATTCTAAACAATGCTGGATTACCGTATCTTTAATGTTCTCCATTACTGAAATAATAGATTTTATATTTTCTTTGCGTACCTACCATCATACTTTTTTATCAAACACAATTAATGAGTGATTCAGTACAATTACCCAACGAACAATTTGATTTTAATAGTCTTTCTTTAGCGAATCCACAAGGTCTACAAGGCGGGGCTTATTTTTCTAAATTAAAATTAAACGGAGAACCTTTCTTGGTTCAAACTCCTAAATGTTCCACCAAAAACGGAATACACAAAACCGAAAAAAAAATTTACTGTGATTTAATGTTTACCAATGATAATGAAGATTTTGTCAATTGGACAAATCAATTGGAAAGCACTATTAAAAATTTGATTTTTGAAAAACGAAACCTATGGTTTCATAATGATATGGATCATGACTCCATTGATTATCATTGGCAAAATCTTTTGAGAACCTACAAAGGTAATAAATTATTATTACGATGCTTTATTCCTAAAACTAAGTCTAGAATAGGAAGTAAAACTGTACAAATTTATAACGAAGAAGAAGAACAATTGACATTTGATGATGTCGATAACACCTCGAAAATGATTTCCATTTTAGAAGTTAGCGGATTAAAATTTACATCACAAAGTTTTCAATTAGAATTCATGCTTAGACAAATTATGATTATCAAAGATAAACCTATTTTCAATAAATGTTTAATTAAAATTTCAAATCCTCCTGAAAATATTGTCACTACTAAACCAGAGTCAGATTCAGATGCGGAATCTGACATAAGCGTCGATGAAACAACTTTACAAATAAAAGCAAAAGATCAAGAAGAACCCGAAGAGGAAAATAATTCTAATAAAGAAGTAGAAAATAACTCAACAACAGAAATAATAGCTCAAGATATTTCATCTATTGAAATTCAAACACCACCAATTGATATAAGTGAAAATATAGTTTGTGAAACAATAGATATATCAAATAATCTACAAAATAATATTGAAGAGGTACCTACTGAAAATGAAATTGACAATATAGAAAATTTAGAAGAAACTGAACATGTCGAACAACAAATAGATAATACTGAGGAATCTTTAGTAAAAAATGGAATTATAAATGAAATTGAAATTTTACCTCCTAGCGAATCCTCCGATTCTGTTACTCTAAAAAAACCAAATGAAGTTTATATGGAAATCTATAAAGAAGCAAAGAAAAAAGCACAAGAAGCAAAGAAACATGCCATTCAAGCCTATTTAGAAGCTAAAAGAATTAAATCCCTATATTTGTTGGATGAAATTGAAAGTTCAGATGATGAGTTGGATTTTGAGACATATTCAAATTAAGATTATTAAGCAATAAAACATTAAATTAAAAAAATATTTTGTATGCTAATTTTATAAGATGAGTTTTATAAAAACGGTGAAAACTTTAGCTAAAAATCATACTGTTTTATTTACAATAGTAGCAGCAGTGGCTTTGTGCTATGTTATGAAAAACTATTCACAAGGAAAAGGATTAGGCGGATTGGCCGGTTATGAGAATCAAAACGCACAACGTGGTAGCGCACCTGCTGGCAATCTCCCAAACAGCGCATTCAGTGAACAAGGCGCAGCAGGTTACAAACTTAACCCTCTGAACCCACCCACACCGGCTGGTGCTTTTTCCGCTCCTACTGGAAATTGTGGACAAGGAACTAATTACAAACCTTCAGCAGGAATGGGTCAAAACGAAACCAATGCTAGGGTCTCAGGTATCTCAACTAATTCGTTTGGCATGCCTCCTTCCTGCGCAAAACAAGCCGTAGTTGATCCTAAGCAATTATTGCCAAATGATTCCAACAATGCTTTCTCATCAATGAACCCAGCTGGTGCAGGTGATATCATGAATGTCAGTCTTCTTAAAGCCGGATACCACATTGGTATTAATACTGTTGGACAAAGTTTGCGAAATGCTAATCTCCAAGTACGATCTGAACCTGCCAACCCTCAACTAAACATTGGTCCATGGAATCAAACCACCATTGGTCCTGACCTCCAGCGCCGCGCTCTTGAGGTTGGTTGCACGAAAGGTCAATAAATATAGTATAATTATTAAATTTATTAATGATTATGTTTCTCTGCCTATTATAAGATAATGTTTAAAAAAATGAATCTATCAGGTATCGTTTTAGGTGTTTTTGTTATTGGTGTCGCTTTAAAAATGTATTTAGAATCAGACGCTTTTAACCTTAAATGTATTGTATCAAATGTTGATGGTAATAAATATTGTGTTAGGGAAAGAGCTAAATTGCAATTGGCAGCAGATTTATTAGCTAATACCACGCAAAAATTAAAAAAACTAGTCGTCTATTTAGGAAAAACATATCCTAATCGAGAAAATTGTAAACGTCTCGTAGAAAATTTCAATCCCACCGCTGTAAAAGAAATTTTACCTACCAGTGAATTTACCGCCTACTCTGAAAATAAAGGAGAAAAATTAGCGTTCTGTACTACTACTACCAAAAAAGGTAACAAATTAATTGATCCAAATACTCTTATGTTTGTCGCTCTTCATGAATTAGCACATATTGCTTCCAAATCAATTGGTCACACCAAAGAATTTTGGGATAACTTTAAATTTATACTACAAAACGCAGTCAAAATTAAAATTTATAATCCTGTTGATTACAAGAAAGAAAATAAAAACTACTGTGGAATGAAAATTACCGATAATCCATTATATGATTTGTAGTTAATATACAGTAATTATCTAATTATATATTATATGGCATCTAAAAAAGATATCCCATCACATATGCGTAATGTAACTGTTGTTTCTGCCGGTCAAAAATGGAGCGAAAAGATTTTAGCAGATCCTACATTAATGCTACGTGCTGAAAAACGGACAGGAAAGAAAGGTACCATTGCTTTACACCCATTGTGGAATGATGAACACCCTGACCATATGAAAATAAAAAAAGCACACGAAGAATATCAAAAAAAAATAAAAGAAGATGCTAAAAAACGGTCAGGTCTGAAAGGAACAGTCGCTAGTAATTTCGGTCGTGGCGGAAAACGCCGAAGGAAAACTCGTAGAAAGAAGAAAAAGAGAAAAACAAGAAAAGCCAAACACCGTCGTAAGAAAAAAACCCGACGACGAAAAAGACGCGGTGGACACCTGGGAGATCTCCTATTATAAAATTGAATTAAAGAAAACTAGGTACTTAGTAGTACAACCATAATGACAACCACCATGCGTCACGCTTACTTTTCACAGCAGCAAAAAGACATTATTTTAAGAAAACCGAGATCTAGTACCATTAACAACACACCGCATACAAATATATATCTAACCGTTGATGGTAGAGAAGTAGAAGTTACAGAGGTAATTAAAACTAAACCTAATCACCATGAAAAAAACTTTTCAGATTCACAATATCTGGGAATGGTAACAAAATGGCTCAGAGTGAAATATTAAGTATCACACGCCCAGTAAGAGAGACTCCTCGCTCTTCTTATTTTCTCCATAACACGATGCAAGTAATGAACCCCACCCTATTACGCATAAAATAACACATATCATTATCAGCCAAACTATATTATCCATATTTATTATTTGTAGATAATATGTTTTTATATACAAAATACTATTGTTTTGACCGTAAAATGATAATATAATAAATTGATTTGATTATATACTAAGTATTTTAAGATATAATCAACTAAAGATGCCAAAGCCAAACTTCCTTTTAATAGATGGTAGCTACTATTGCTTTTACAGATATTTTGCTATTGAACAATGGTTTAAACTAGCAAAACGCGATGAGAAGATTGAAAATCCATTTGAACACGAACTATTTGTTGAAAAATTCCGTAAAACCTTTGTTGGTAAAATTGCCGAAACAATCAAAAAACTTAAAATTGACAATCCTATTATTATGGTGGGTAAAGATTGTCCACGTCAAAACATCTGGCGTATGAAGCTATTTCCAGAATACAAAAGCAATCGAACCAGAGACGATGGGTTTATGGGTGGACCATTCTTCAAAATGGCATACGATGACAAACTATTCGAAGAAGGTGGAGCAAAACTTCGCCTATCTTATCCGGGACTTGAAGCGGATGATTGTATTGCCATTACCGTAAAACATATCTTAAAAAAATATGATGATGCTAAGATATGGATAATAGCTAGTGATATGGATTATCTTCAACTTGCGTCAGATAATGTTAAAATATTTAATCTTAAATACAAGGATATCAGTGAAAGTAAAAACTGTTTTAAAGATGCTCAAAAAGACTTGTTCTGTAAAATTGTCGCAGGAGATAAAAGCGATTGTATACCTTCAGTATTTAAAAAATGTGGAATCAAAACAGCAGAGAAATATTGGAACGATAAAGAAAAGTTTCAAAAAAAATTGGAGGAAGATATAGATGCTGTGGAGAGATTTCATTTAAATAAATTAATAATTGATTTCGAGAATATACCATATAATCTAGTTATGGGTTTTAAGGAAAAGTATGGATTAACGGATTAAATTACAGGCAGCAATGAGATACATTTCTTGTTGCTGCGTTGAAACAGCGGGGTCCAGGCTTTTTTCAAGCCATTTTGTGAGAAGTTTTTCTTTTTGTTCTTTGACGAAAGCCCGTCGTGACTTGGGTTTAATCTTTTGACACTTGGAGCATTTGCCGCCGTGCTTCGCCATGTTTGCGGCTTTTTTTTTATGAAAGTTTTTTTGGCAAGTTTTACAAGTGACCATTGTGTATATTTGTTTACTAACATTTATTAATAAAAAAATATATTCAATTTTTTAACTTCACAAGATGAAGACAAGAACCTACCAAAAAATTTGTATATAAAAGATACCGTTGATGACTTGGTACATAAAATTTTTGTTTTTCTCCCATAAATGTTCTATCAAATAAATAATATTCTACCTGACTGATTATACAACGATTATTATTCAGCTTCCATGAAAGAATAACGATGGGGTACAAGAATAATATTTCTGGAATAAATATCCAACCAAAGTTGGTAAATAGTATACCTAAGATATGAAATAAAAAGAATATTTTTGAAATGTTCATTTTATTATCTTCTGTGAGTTTTTTTTTATGTTTTTGTTATAAATACCATGTTTTACCATCCTTTATTAAATATTTTTTATAATTGTTAATTATTTCCTTTGGAGTTTTATTTTTTACTCTTTTATATAATGATTCATAAATATCTGATGATTGAGCTGAAGTAATTATCGCTTTTATATTGTCATCTTCTTCTAACTCTCTATATTTATTACCTAATGCTGGATGTGTTTTTGGTAGTTTATAATTCGTGTTTTCATCATTTTTATTTACTAATATTACCTCCCGACCAGATGCCAATTTCCTCCAAAATTTCTCTAATTTTTTATTTTTTCCCCAAATATTTTCAACAGTATTAGTAGGAATCTTTCGTTTTCTAGTTCTTTTTGCCCTACGTATTTTTGTTTTTCTGCCACCTCCTCTACCAGATTGATATCCAGGTAAAGATGAAGCATCTTTAGATGGTTCTTCACCTAAACTTTTATCTTGAGCGCTAATAACACGCCTATTACTTTCTTTTTTTTCATTAGCTGCTTTCATGCATATATCGTATGATTTTTTTTTACTAGTACATTTAGTTTTATTCTTTTTATCATCGTCACCGTTACCACCTTTTTTTCTATGAGTCTTTTTCTTACGCGTTCTGCTTTTACTTCCTCTAGCCAACCTATGTACTGGACCAGGTGCTTCTAAAGCGGTTGGAACACTTTTCCAAAAAGATTTACAGTTTTCTTTACTCTTAATCTTGGTCTTCAACTTTTTACGGAATTTATTATATCTTTCTCTCCAAAGTTGTCCCGCATCTTTGTTTTTTTTCTTTCCAGTTAGAGGAAATACCATTTCATTATCATCTCCATACTGAGCTCTATCTCCTTTTGATTTTATAAAACCAACCTGTCGATAAATATGCTCGCCTCTTGGTCCAGCAGCATTATCTAATAAAACTGACTCATTTCCAGCTTTAATTGCGAATAAAGTAAACATATGAACTAAAAATTCACCAATCGAACAACCAGATAACCCTATAGCTTTACTTCCATCATCCCAGTCTCCAACTGTTACACCGTCCAAATAAGCTTCATCTTCCTTTTTTCCTTTTTTTCCTGCTTTATCAAAGCCTATTGTTCCGTGTATTTCAACTTGGTTCTCTCCTCCCCATCCGTCTTTTTTATCAACTTCTATCTCTAAATAGGCTGCACCGGATGCTTTTCCTTGCGAATCTCGAGCATCCTCAACCAACACTTTAACTTTCATGGTTTTATCAAGACTGTTTTGTATGTATTTTTCTATTTTCTTCCCATATCTTTTTAAAGCTGCCACTAATACAGTATCACCTTTTCTCGTCATTATAATATATTTAGATTTAAAAATAGATTCTAAATATAAGATAGATGGACGAAAATAATTTATTACATGCGCTAGAAAATGAAACGAACGCATCAATTATGCGTCTAACAACTACAAAAATTAAAGAACATAAAAACACCATTCTTCAAAAATTACAATTGGAGAGAAGCAAATTAAAAGAATTACATAAAAAGCTAAAAGAATACAGATATTGTACCGACATGTCGGACATGCAATATGGTTATTACTTACGATGGATTCCTTTGAAAGACCCTGATAATGTATATTTAACTAATGGGGCTTTGTTATGCGATATGAAAATAATTAATAATCAAATCCATATTATTTGTAAAAACAATAGAAATCGGATAATTCAGTTTAAATTTGATGAAGTAATTATATTTCAAAAATTAAGTCCTCAAGAAAAAGTTATTCTTAGTGTTCTTGATTACCTGAACAATTAATAAAAAATATTTAAGAAATTAATTTTATTATTTACAAATGGATCAACCACTAGTAGGAACTCCCACGACGAATTATCGTTTTTTTTACGGCGCTTCTGCCTCTGCTATTGTTAGCTTAATCGTATTATTTATTATTACAGGATATACAGCCCATACCGCAACAGAAATGAATACTGTTATATCAGATATCAATGAACTTTTACCGGAGGCTAAAAATTCTCTAAGAATTATTAGGGAAATGTGTTTACACGAAAATTTTACGAAATCTTGGGGACATATTTGTTAAAATGAATGTATTATATTATTAATAAATTCATTTAGTTCTTAGCTTTTCTAGTTTTGTTTTTACTTTTTTTGGCTTTAATTTTAAGTTTTCCTAGTTTAATTTTTTGTTTTTTATTAACATATTCATAAAATTCATCAAAGGATGTCAATGGATTTTGAATCAATCTAGCTTTAAAATCTGAAAAATAAACCAAAGGTAATCTTATAGAGCCGTTTCGCTGTAAAATTCCATATATAGGTAACTTTATTCCGTCTGGCCTCTTTGTGTTCCAAGCTCCTCCAAGGATAATATATGACTCATCAACTGAGCCATTATAAAAAGCTAAGTTCAAATGCGCATACATAGAAATTTTTGTACGAGATGTTAAAATAACAGGACAATTGTAGTTTGTGAAAATAATAAAAAAATCTAATGGGGTTAAATAGTAGTCACTAGTATTAATTGTTCCTGACAGATCATTTTTAAGTGCTTCTAGTAAAGGATTCTTGCCTTCCTTTTTCCAGAGCTCTATGATTTTATCTCTATTATCATCAGACCTCATATAGCTAGAATAAGTTTGTATCAATAAATCCTGTAGATTTTTAATTGTAACCTCCGCACCAAAATCTTTCAACACAAACAGTGCAACTTCCCAAGTACATTTAAATCTATGTTTAAACTCCATTATTCCAAAATCTGGACTTAATTTTCTTGTTCGTAAATACGCATCCAATTTAAGTTTTTTATCTGTTTCATTGGTGATTAGACACTCATTTATTGATTCAGTATTCATCATATTATCAAGAATAAATGTATCCTTATATTCGTTTTCTACCGCTGGTTCTACTGTGTCAAATGTACTCCTACTACCAACAAAAGGATTGATATATCTAGGAATGATGTCCTCAAAATAATCACCATAAAGGATGTCTTCGAGTAAAATAATTTCATTTTCTTTTAAGTTATAAGGTACCTGTTGAAAGGACAAAAAATTTCTAGGGTTTAAAATAAACATTCTAATCCTTGAGTATCTTATTAGTTCATCCGCCAATCTTCCAAAATAAACCTCCTCATTATTTCCACCACTTATCAAATTGGTCTCTGGGATTTGTAATTTACATTTACCATCCTTCTTGACATATAAACAAGTCGCATTTTCATTACAACTTTTCTTATCTAAATTAATACATTTTAAAATAGATTTGACAGCAATATTCGACGAAATTTCGTAACGTGTAAATGCGACATAATCATCAAGAACATTGTGTAGAATTTTTATTAGTTCCCTAAGCTTGTCATAGTAAGGTATAGTAATATTATTTAAAATTTCAACTACGCGGTCCTTTACTGTGGTGCTATTCTCTATCTGATTCAAAACAATTCTGAGAATATTTCTAAAAGAATTAAAAAGTTGACTCTCCAATTTTATATTATTAACAGCGCTAATACGTTCTTCATCAACTACCGTATTCGTCATTGAAGGTTCTGTTAAATAATTCTCAATTCCATTATTATCTATTATTATTAATCCAGTTTCATCCTTTCCTTCATCATCTAGCACGGACGATACATTGGGTTCTGGAATAACTGGTATAAATTGATTCGTTTCAGTTACAATTCCTACCGTAACATTATCATTTACTATTTTTAAAAGCGGTTTACATGGGATTTTACACGATTTAGAACTATATAACTGTAGAGCTTGAAGTGTTTTATCAAAAGAATTTAATATATCAGGGTCATCAACAAGCACGAATGGTAGTTCGTCATTAAGTGCTGAAGGACGACATGGAATTAATACCGGTTTTTTTTCCTTTTGTATTAATAAACCAATTACTTTTGTATTTAAATTTAACACTTGTGTTGGTGTATTTTTTAATTGATTACATTTTCTTAACCTAGTTAAAATTTCGCTCATTGAAATATTCTCTTTAAATTTATACTTTGTATCACTTGGTAATAATTTACACTTTGTAATCAATTCTTCTCGAATATATTTTATCATATTCGCAATCTGTGGTGCTTGTGTATTAATTGAAGGTAAATAGAATAATTTGGTAATAGAATATTTATTACCTTCACTAAGCCTATTATATTTATAAATTGGCTCATAATAACCATTTTTGGAATATAAAATTAATATGTCTCTATCACTATCAAAGTAACCGCTACCGTAAAAATTAGTAGGACAAATAACTTCTATTTTATTTGTAATATCATTCTCAGGGCTCTTTAAAATTAATAGATTTAATCCATCAACAAAAATTCCTCCCATATTATCCTTATTAGGAATACATATAATGTCCCATAAATATTCGTAGTCAATATCAATCTTATCATCAGATAAATACTCTATAAAATTCTTTAAAGCTACTATAATTTTTAATAAATAATCTGGATTTTTATTTTGTAGATTTTGGTATAAAACGGAATTTTCATATTGTGATACATCAACATCTTCATCTGTATCTTGATAAAATAAATCAACCAATGTTCCATTTTGATATGTTACAAAATTGTCTATAGTTAAGTGATCGATTATTCGTTGTTTAATATTTTCTATACTTGACTTTACTGTATGAGTCAATGTAACTGCTTTTCTTCTTTTCGCAGGCGAAATTTGCTTGTAATTTTCAATATCAGCAATACAAGCAAGAAATGACTGGGTTTTGCTTCTCTCCATACCTTTACGCAAAAATACAGGCTTCTTAACTTTTAATCTTAAACTTGAATCTCCTTTTGGCGGGCGCTGGTTGTATTGAAAAAACCTTTGAACAGCTTCGGGTAAATAACCTAATTGACCTGTTTTTAAAGGGAAAACCTCCCATGCTGGGGTTTCTTCCATTTTTGATTTCCCAAGAGTATTTTCTTTGGTTCTTGATTTCTTAACTGTTTTTTCTTCAACGCTCTCGTTACAGTCGTTAAATGTTGATATTCTCGATCCTGCTGGCAATTCTCTTAATTGCGGTGTACCTTTAATTGAACTTAAAATTATGTTTCCTTTCGAATCTCTATCAAAGGACGGACCAGCACCACCAGGCCCTTCTCCATCAGGCTTATACATTAAATCTGTATTATTTGTACCATCGAAAGCTTGCCTTGGAACTTTATTTTTATCTAATATTTTACCTTCTTTATTTTTAAAAAAAAGTTTCTTATCTTTTTCTTCTACTGACCAACCTTGCTCTATTGCTTTTTTAGATAGTCCCTTTGGTCTCCCAAAACAACACGGGATACATAGATTGTTTGGATGTTTTGTTTTTTCTTGGAATCCTGGATACATAGGCTTATAAACAAGAACATTGTTTGTGTCGTCCAATTGATAACGCTCTCTGTGAAATCTTTGATCAGTGAATTCATATATTCTTTTACCTGCAGGAATCTTTTTTGCTCCTCTTGGTATTACCGCATCCCAGCCACCACAACCACCTTCGTTAATTTCTTTCAATGTAATACTTCTTTGTTTACCATTTTCATCGTTTAAACACCAAAATCTAGGACAAACATAATGATATTTGGTATCACCTGTACCATATGTAATTGATTCATTATAAGAGCGAGTTCCATAATTAGTGTCTTTATCATCAATATATTTTTTCTCTTTACCAGTCAAAACGATAGGTTGTTTATCATATTGTGAAGGGCAAGCAGTCGAATATCTACCTTTACCTGATTTAATAAATAATTTTGGGTCTCTCCACATTAAACCGCGTTTCATTGTTTGATTCTCCATAAATATACTTTTAGCACCTCTCAATGGTAAACCAGTTAAATCTATTTCAGCTTCACTCATCTCACTATTTGCTTGAGGAGATGAATCCTTTGATTGTGGTATTGGGTCTTTAGAGCCTACAGGACTCAAAGAATAGGGTGTTTGACCCAAATTATCTCTTTTCTCTCCAAACGGGGTCAAACTTTTATCTGAACCAGCTGGGGAAATTTCATCCCCAAATGATATATCATCACCAAAAGATATTTCATTACCAAAAGATATCTCATCGCCATCCTTTGCATCATCATCATCATCATCATCATCGTCATCATCTTCATCATCTGTTCCCATTAAATCATCTAAAAAATCATCTACATCATCTCCTTCGTCTTGGAAACTGATTTTACCATCATCTTTATCGGGTCTATTAACGAAATCTTTATCGTCATCTGCTTCTATGTCTTCTTCCATTGTTTTTAATTGAAGTGCTTTTCCTTTACATAAATTATTGATTTCGCTTGCTTTCAAACCTGTACTTTTTTTATCTACAAACAATCTCAAAACTGAATCAATGTAAATATTTATATATTTAATGTAATTTATATTATTAATAGTGTTAATTGTAACTGTTACGATATTATTTGTAGCATCTCTTGTTATAATAACTGGAAATCCTACATTTGTTATTATTGTATGTTCTCTTTTATTTTCGAATAAATCTGCTCGTTGTTGTACTTCTGAAGCCCAAGAAGCCATTTTCATTTGCGCATCTGTTTTTGATAAACGAAAATTTGACTGCAATTGATTTAAAACTTCATTCAAAGGTACATCTTGCTTTCTTAATTCTGTAATGAAAGCATTTGTAGCATTCATTTTGTTATAGGCAGATACCCTTTTGTAACGCATCGAAACTACTTCAGAACTTTTCTTTAAAGAGCCCTTTTCAATAGCAAAAATCGTAGATAAACAAGAAACATACTTGTTAAGATCTATTTTTTTAGATAATTTCAATTTAGCTACCCAAGTAATATTTTGAATTTCCACATTTTTATCAGTCAAACTATTCATTGTTACATATGTATATCCACTTTGCTCCAAAAATAATTTGATTTTATTTAAAATTGGTTGTTTAATCGAAACATCAATTATCTCCTCGATTTCAGACAAAGAAAGAGGTGTCATTGTATTTGCAATAGCTGGCAAATCGATATAAATTGTTCCTATATCAGATATAGCGCAAGTAATATCATAACTGGTATCATTGTAACTTAAATTTATCAAAAAAGATACTCTTTTTGAATGTGCCATTACTTTACTAATTTTTAAAATAAGTGTTTTTTTGTTATTATTATAAGTATACAAAAATGGAATCTTTTTACCATTCGTTGCTATATTATTGGCAGTATATAACCTATAAATATTTTCTCTTTTACTTCCGGGATTGAATTTTATCATTGGTATTTCCCTTGTAGAATGTATTAATTTAAATATGATTTCTAACGGAAATTTTATTTCATAAATTGGATGAATAATTAATGATATAGCTGTAATTCCTGGTGTATTATATAAGTATTCTAATGGTGATGAAGAATGGCCATTTTTATAAATATCATAAAACATATTAACCTGTGAATTATATTTCAAAAAAGTATCATTGATTACATCTTCCTCTCCATCTGCTAATTCTTGTTTTTTACTATTTAATTCCGATAAATTTGTAATATTATCAATCGAAACTAATAATGGAAAATATAAATTTAAAATATCTGTTTCTTCTATTTCTGTTTCTTTTGACGTATGTGTAAGAACTTCACCAGCTATACAAAAATAAATATTATTTTGACATAATTTTCCTGTTTCAAATAATAAATTTGTATTTTGAGTAGTAATGCTACCTGGTAAACTTTCTTTAATGAATCTATCAATAGTAACACAATTATACGGGTTTGCTATAAACGGTATAGTTTTGCCAGAACTAATTAAACGTTGTCCAATTGGTATCGTATACGAATGTACCTCATCCCAATCTAATACGCTTAAAAAATCATCATATGAAATATCTCCGTCTTCTTTTCCCAAATCTAAACAGGATGTTTGTACTTCATTTTTTGAACAACCATCTTCTACTACATTTAAAAGTAATTTACAAATTAGCTCATTTGATAATGGTAAAGTTTCATTATGAGTAAGTTGTTTATATAATGTTGTTGAATTTAGCTTTTCAGTTGTAATTCCAAATAAATACAACTCTTTTGTAGATAATTCTAACTGTAAAGCACTTACTATTTTTTTTTTAATCATACCTATTGTGTCGTCACCGTGTAGTTGTGTAGCTGAAATTATATCAACAGGTACATTATTATCTTGAATATTCTTCATTTCATCTATTGTAAAAATTGGATTTTCATTTGAATCTATATAATCCGGTTCAATCACATTTTGGTCAGATGAAAATATATATATATGTTTTATTTCTTCTCCTTCAATATGATTTAGCTTATATATTTGTGACATCTATATAAATAAAAGTAATATTATTTATTATAATATAAGATGAATTTAATAGTCGCATATTGTAGAAATAGAGGCATTGGTTTTCAAAATAAACTACCTTGGAAGCTTTCACAAGATATGAATCGATTTAAAAATTTAACTATTGGTAATGGAAATAATGCTGTTGTTATGGGTAAAAATACATGGGAAAGTTTGCCTCAGAAATATAAACCTTTGCCTAAAAGAGCAAATATTGTTTTATCCACGAAATATGATAATCTTTTCAATAATATAGACCCAAACTCACCCAAATTTTTTTCGTCTTTTCAATCCGCAGAACATTATTGTTCTATCGCGCAAACAGATAATATGTGGGTTATTGGAGGAGAGATGTTGTACGGTGAAACTTTAAAACATAGGCATTTGAAGAGAATTTATGTTACTTATATTGATAACGAATTTGAATGTGATACTTTTTTTCCTAATATTCCAGATGATTTTACGCTTGAATCGGAAAGTATGTGGTATTCTGAAAATGATATAAATTTTAAATATGAAACCTATGTTGTAAATGAAAGAATGGCTGTCGAACAAGAAATTATGAATCCTGTCTTTGCTGCGGCATTATAATATTTATATATTACATGTCTGTAATACATGAATTAAGTAGAATAAAAGAAATATTCAACCATCCTTGTAATGTTGTTTATAAGGTACCATTTTCAGTCGATAATTATGAAGATGTTTTGTTTGCGTGGAGAGAATATAAAAAGAAAGGCAGGAATTCAACATACCACAAAACGATTGGTGATATATTTGATTTTCATAATACGGATTGTGACCATATAATATTATATTGGAGTTCAAATATGAATGACTGCTTGTTAATGTGTAAAATCCAAAATAAGTATATAAATATTAAGATACCTATGTTGATAGAAAATGCGGAAGAATCCTTTATAGCTACCTATACTTAATGTCTTCTTTTTCGTTTTTTCTGGATATTATAAAAAATCATCTAATGGAATATCTTCTACTAAAAGCCTAGAAGCTATTCGTTTAGCCCAAAATCTTTGTGATATTCTGTAACGCAGATCAAATATTTTTTGAAATTCGTTTTTAATGTCTATAATATGTCTGCTAACTCCCCAATTGTTTTTACATAAAATAGATGAACAACACAAACATTCTTGCTTTGTTATTTTTTCAAAATCTTTAAATGAAGATAATTTATTTGTAAGTTGTCCATAGTAAGTTAAAACATCCTGACCTTTAAATAAAACAGTAGGAACTCTAAAAGGATGACATTCATTAATTTTAACAGATAAATACCCATACTCTCCAGTGAATTTATCGCAAATGGGAATAAATATTAAATTTTCGGTGTCGAAATATTGTATTCCATGAATTCTCCAAGAATCCCTTACAGATTCATTTGTCAGTCTATTTCTAGCAAAAACTCTACTCATATGTAGGTTATATAAGTATACTTTTATATATTTTTCTCTATATATTTGAAGGACTACTGAAAAAAAGGCACTAAAAAAAGAGTACTCACAAAAAAGTGATAAAAAGTCGAGGCACTTTTGCAATTTGGACATTTTTGAAATGTCCAGATTGAGATTCTTGAGATTTTTTTGAATCGTTTTTTTGACACTTTTAGCATTTTTCTTTCATGTTCTAGGAAACTTTAACAAAAAGTACAAAAAAACATGTAGGGTCCTTATGTAGTACTGAAAAAAAGGCACTAAAATTGTCTTAGAAAAAAGGAATTTAGGAACTTTTTGTGTTATCCATTTATAAGGATGAAAAAGTTCCAAAAAAGTTCCAAAAAATATTATTGTGAAAAGTGTGACTATTCATCGAATAGAGAAAGTCAATGGCGTCGTCATTTATCCACTACAAAACATAAAATGGATAACATGGATAACAGCGTGGATAACACAAAAAGTACCAAACGATGTTTCGAGTGCGTTTGTGGCAAGGTATATAAGTATAATTCAGGCCTCAGTAAGCACAAGAAAAAATGCTTACTGGTCATGCAGGAACCTGTTGATGAAAAAATAATAGAAACCCCCACTTCATCTAGTAGTAAAAGCGGTCTTTCTGTTGAAGTTTTGAATAAATTGGTGGAGCAAAATAATACTTTAATGGAAAAAGTAATAGAATTATCTAAAAACAGCCAAGTTATTAATTACCAGAACTGTGGTAATAAAAAGATGACAATCAATGTTTTCTTAAACCAAGAATGTAAGAATGCTATGAATTTGACCGATTTTGTAGAAAATGTCAAAGTATCCCTTGAAGATCTAAACTATACTAAAGAGCATGGGTATATCAAGGGAATAAGTAACATTTTTGCTAAACATTTGAACGACCTTGACCCTAAGGAGCGTCCAATCCATTGTAGCGACAAAAAACGACTTCAATTTTACGTAAAAGAAGAAAATAAATGGGAAAAAGATAAAGCAAATGCTAAAATTGATAAAACTATTGAAGATATTACTGTAAAACAAATCAAAAGAATTAAAGAATGGGAGAAAAAACATCCAGATTATTTACAAAATGAATCATTACTTCAAGAATGGCATCGCATGATACAACAAATAACGGGTAGTGGAGAAGAATTACAAAAAGACCAAATCAAAAAGTCACTTGGGAATACTATAGAGATTAAAGACGCTATGGTAATCGAATAAAATTAAAATGCCGCAAATCCACTTCCTCCTCCTGAATTATAAGCTGCTGGCTCCAGTGGTAAATTACTGTATGATTCTTGCATTCCTGCTCCAGCGCCACCACCCGTGGCTCCCATTGGAGGAGCTTGCTGCGGAGCTTGTTGTGGTGGTGGAAGCATTTGTGTTGCGCTTGTTTGAGCATTGGGAGAATTTAAATAATCAGCTCTACTAGGAGAATGTGTTGGCATTCCACCTCTTGAAATAGGTTGGGACACACTTACTCTGTTTCCTCCTTGCTGTTGATTTTGTTGTTTATTTTTCTTGTTATCAGTATCTTTCTCTGATGTACCGTCCCATAAATCCATCATTCTATTACTTATGGCTTTAAATTTTTTCTCGACTTTACCGTCAAACATAAATGATGAAAGTAAGAAAACAACAATTATACTAAATAAATTAATATCACCCATTGCGGTACCACTAAATGTAGGAACAGCTGTAATAACACGATGAATAAAGAATAATCCAATACAGGCCATTAATGATTGACCTAGTATTTCTGCTAAAAGTTCCATAGTTCCTTTTGAAGCATCGTACTCAGGAAATACTTTTTCAGAAATATTCTGCAAGATAGCCACAGGTATAACTGCTAATACGGTATATTGAGCAATATTCATCAAATTAGATTTTGTTTCGTCATCAAATTTAAAGATATGTTTTACTATAGCGTTTCCAGATGTAGTTGGTGCGGAATCTTGTTTGTCCATATGAATTATAAAAAGAAATTAAAAATATCATATGATGATTATTTATATGTTCCGAAGATTGATAAATACAAGTGCTAGATGCGGATCAAATTTCGAAGAAAAACAATATTTAGATTTAATCACCAAAATTATCAAGACAGGAGAACTACAACAAGGTAGAAATGGAAATGTTTTTAGTACAATCGGAGAGAAGATGCGATTTTCTTTAAAAGATAATACTATTCCTTTATTAACCACTAAAAAAGTAGCTTGGAAAACTTGCCTAAAGGAACTATTATGGTTTATAACAGGAGATACAAATAATAAAAACTTAAAAAATCAAAATGTTACTATCTGGAATGGTAATGGGTCAAGGGAATATTTAGATTCGCGTAATTTACATTATTTAAAAGAAGATGATTTGGGACCGGTATATGGTCATCAATGGCGATTTTGGAATGCTCCTTATAGTAAAGAATTGGGTTGTTTACAGGCATATAATGGAAAAGGGATTGACCAATTACAAAACGTAATCGATTCATTGAATCATCCTGAAGATCGTTTTTCAAGGCGTATTATCATGTCAGCATGGAATCCGGAGCAGTTAAATGAAATGGCTCTTCCACCATGTCATGTTTTGTCCCAATTTAAAGTTACTAATAATAACGAATTAACTTGTATTTTATATCAAAGAAGCGGTGACGTAGGTTTAGGCGTACCTTTTAATATTGCTTCTTATAGTTTTTTAACCCATTTACTAGCTAATCACTGTAATTTAAAGGCAAAAGAATTTATACATTTTATAGGTGATGCGCATATTTACGACGACCATTATGAGGTATTAAAACAACAATTAGTTCGTGAACCTTTGCCTTTTCCAAAATTATTGATTGAAACTAAATACGATGATATAAACGATTATTCAATAAATGATTTTATTCTAAAAGATTATAATTATTATGATGCTATTAAAATGGATATGCGTGTATAATTTAGGAAATATATATGACTTTAATTTATAATGTTTGCGCGAAGACCACAATATGAGGCAGTTAATTCATCCAGTGAGCAACATATTTTAACAGTACTTAGATTTCACGAAGCAAGATTAGGTAAGATTGAAAAACATTTGATAACTACAAATAAGCAACTTCAAAATTTAATTTCAGTTTATAAAGGGGATCAAAAAAATAACACTAATAAAAAGGTTTCTTCAAAGGTCGCTCTTGGTAATGATGTGGACAAGCAATCTTTTTCACTTTTGAAAACGATGATGGAAAATTTGACTAATCAGGTTGTAACATCACAAACTTTCATGAAAGAAATTAAAGATGTAGTAAGTAATATTAAAAATACTCCAGCGGTGGTTAAAAAAGAAAAGAAAGAAGAAAAAAAACCAAAAACGGATGATTATTATACTAATCATAAATTATTGGAATTAGAGCGTGATATTGCTAAAGCACAGTTAATTAGTATTGGAATGGAACCAACATTAGATAGAGTAGACGAATATGTTGAACGTATGAGAAGAGATAGAAAAAGATTTTTAAATAGTGAAGATAGCAAAAAAAAAGAAGAAGTAGTAGAGGATGAAACTGTGGAAACTCAAGTTGATACAGAAGAATCTGATAGTGAGGAGGAGGAGGTTGTAGTTGAAAATAACGATGATGTAGAGTTTAATAATGTTGTTTTAGATGAATCTGTTTTAGCACAAAATATAGATAATATAGAAATAGTGAAAGAAGAAGTAAAAGAAGAAGTTTCATTCGCAGTTGAAAAAATCCCAGTTGTAATTAAACCAAGAAAAAAACGCGGGAGACCTAAAAAAAAACATTAATTGCGTAAATCATTTAGAATCATTATCAATATATTAATTATAAATGAGTAGATATTCTAGAAGAGTTCCCAAAGAGAGTAATTCAAAAATTTCATCATCTTCAAATCACAATACAGTAACATCTCAACAACAAACAATACCAGGTACCCCTATTCAACAAATGTGGCATATTTTAAATTTTCATGAAACAAGATTAACTCAACTGTCACAATTTCTACAAAACCAAGAATCAAATAGTGGAAACATAGGAGAAAAGGGTGAAAATACAAGCGAGACTGAGCACATGATTCAGTATAACACTCTTTTACAACAGGTTCAAGAATTAAACGAACGAGTTGAGAGATTAGAAACTGAAAATAAAGAGCTATCACAAGGGAATATGGTTTCATTAAGTATTGAAGAAGACTTACAACATGGGTTAGAGTCTGCTGTTTAAATTGATTATAATAATAAAGATAATTATTAATATAATTAACAACCATGAAATTCGTTATTACCGAACAAACTAAAGTGAAAGCATTTGCGACAATTTTCAAGCAACTTAAAAATGTTACAGCCGATGTTAACATCGACTTTACAGAAGATACAATGTATATCCAGTGTATGGATTCAGCTCATGCATGTTTGTTTGAGCTACTCTTACAGAAAGAATGGTTTTCAGAATATTCATTGAAAAAACCATTTGCGATGGGTATTCATTGTGAATTCATGTTTAAAATGATTGATTGTTTGGAAGACGGTCAGCAAATTACAATGTATATGAAAGAAGATGCTGATAAACTATCTGTTGATTTTGATAGCATAGAAGATAGTAATACTATTAGAAAATGTTTTGAAATGCCTTTAATGAATATTGATACGGACCATCTTGATATTCCGGAGACAGAATACGAGGCTGATATATCTATGCTTTCAGATGAATTTGCTGATTTAATTAGCCAGTTGAATATATTCGGCGATGAACTTCATGTAAATTGTAATATGGAAACGATTGCTCTAACTTCTAATGGGGAAATGGGTAAGATGACAGCTGCTATAAAAGAAGAAAATATTGTAGAATATGCCATTGAAGAAGATAGTACAGTTAATCTTACTATAAGTATAAAATTTATTCAAACGATGTGTGGATTTTCAAAAATCAGCAATGTAGCATATCTTCATTGTAGTAATAACAAACCTGTTAAACTACATTATTCATTGGATGACGAAGATAGTGGTGATAGTACCAATTATGTTCGATTCTTCATTGCTCCAAAACTAGATGATTAATTAATATTTAAACATGCTTTATTATTATTATAAAATGTTTAAAATTTATACTTTAAAGGATAAGGTACATTTTTCATCTGAAATGATTATTTTATTTGGATTGTTAGATACTTTACCTAATGAACCCCTGCATTGTTATAATTTAAATAATGTCTCTAGATACGGAGATGTGGTTAATTGGTGTAAAACACATATAGAATATGTAGAGGACATTAAAACCGCTGATATAGTGGTTTTACCTTTTAAATTTAATGGTATTCATAATCCAATATTTAAATTACTTAATAATTTGACAAAACAATTAGATAAAAAATTATGGTGTTTTTATAATGATGATTATGATACATCCTATGTACTAGACAAACATGTTGTTTTATTTAGAACGTCTTTTTATAAATCAAGTAAAAATAAAAATGAACAAGGATTAATAGCATTTAGTTCTGATTTTTATAGGCAAAAACAATGCGACAATATATCTGTTGGCTACTGTGGTCATACACTATGTGGAAGAGCTTCGTATCTAGATTATTTACAAAAAAGTAACGTGGCTAATAATTTTATAATACGCAAAGGATTTTGGGCACCAGGAATTGATAGAAGACAGGCACAACGGGAATACTTTGAAAATATGGAAAATAATATTTTTGTTTTTTGCATGCGTGGTGGTGGAAATTTTTCATATAGATTTTATGAAACCTTAATGATGGGAAGAATTCCTATATTTATCGACACAGATTGTGTTTTACCGTTTGAAGAGTTAATTAATTTTTCTGATGTTGGGTTATTTTTGAAAGATGAAGATATAAACACAGGAAAAGTAAATTTAGAACAAGAAATTTTAAAATTTACACAAGATAATAAAAATAGATTAACAGAAATTCAAAAACAAAATCGAGCCTTATGGGAAAAGTTTTATTCTCCTGTTGGATTTTTAAACACATTAATAAATACGGAAAAACTAGAATAATCCTTTCTAAAATAGTAATAATATGAATTACTTTATTGCAATTTTTATATTTTGTGTAGTACTTTTCTTATACCTACACATATACTATCATTTAAAAACAAGTAATGATTTAGAAGTCTATACAATTGAACGTCCATCTAAAAACAAATTAGAAGAGATTTGTGATTTAAGACAGCCTGTAGTATTTGAATTTTCAAATGAAAGATTACTAGAAAGTTGTAATTTAGCCAGTTTGGATGATAACTATGGTGCTTTTGATATAAAACTAAGAGATATTTATAACAAAGATGAAAATTCAGAATTATATCTTCCTTTTTTATTGAAAGAGGCGTTAAAGGTCTTTCAAAATGATAAAGAATCGAAATATATAACTGAAAATAATAGTGAGTTTTTAGAAGAAACAGCAGCAATTAAAAATTTCAGATATAACGATTCTTTTTTAAGACCCCCAATGGTATCAAAATGTATATATGATATTTGGTCTGGTTCTATAGGAGCGCAAACTCCTTTACGATATAATTTGGAATATAGAACATTTCTTTATATCACATCTGGGAAAGCAAAACTAAAATTAATACCTCCTCACAGTGCGAGATATTTAAATATAGAGAAAGATTATGATAATTTTGAATTTAGGTCTTTGGTTAATCCTTGGAACGTACAAAATAGATACAAAGCTGATTTTGATAAAGTAAAAGTATTAGATTTAGATATTGTTCCGGGTTATATTATTTTCATTCCTGCTTATTGGTGGTACAGTATAGAATATGCTGAATTATCTTCAATTTGTGTTTTTAAATACAGAACTTTTATGAGTTCTTTATCAACCATGCCGCAAACTTTAATGTCGTATCTTCAAAAACAAAATATTAAAAGAGAAATAGCAAAAAAACTAGACATTGTTGATAATATTATTCCATTAAATAAAGAAATAAATATAACAGAAACAAATATAAATAAATTAAAATGAATAAAATTTCAGTAGAAATATATTCGCATATATATTCTTTTTTAGAAGAAAAGGAATTATCACCCATTGCCAAGTTTAGTGAAATAATTTTAAAATCAGACTTAATCTGGAAACCATTATTGATTAAAAAGTTTAATATAAACAAAAGTATAAATTTTTACGAAGAATTCAAATGGCAAGTGAGATTGAAACAAAATAAGGAAAAATACAAACAAAAATGGACTTTGGGATGTGTAGGTAAGATAATTGCACTCCAAAAACCATTGTTCAAAAAATCTAAAAATCCTTATAATATTTAGATTTTATTACATATATAAAGAACAATTATGTATATAATAAAATGAAACGCTGGGTAGAATATATTTGGATTGATCATGATAATAATTATCGTTCTAAAACAAGAATATTAAATGACGATGGTTCTGCGGGGTCGTTCAGTATTAATAAATTACCTACTTGGAATTTCGACGGTAGTTCTACCAAACAGGCAGACGGTGAAGATAGTGAAGTGTATATTAAACCGGTTTATATGGTGAGAGACCCTTTTAGAAGACAATGTGATTCTTGGTTGGTTCTATGTGATACATGGCTTCCCGATGGTAATCCACATCCGGATAATACAAGAGTAAATGCTATGAAAATTTTTAGTCAAAAAGTGGTTCGAGAATCTGAAACTTGGTTTGGTTTAGAGCAGGAATTTTTTGTTCGAACAAGTGTAAGAGGTTATCCTGTGGGAATGGATAAAAAAATGTATCAAGACTCATCCAAAGAGGATATCCAAGGACCTTTCTACTGCGGTGTAGGAAAAGGCAATTGTTCCACAAGAGAATTTATGGAAGAAGCAGTACAACATATGGTAGATTCCGGCTTGAATATTACTGGTTTAAATTTTGAAGTAGCACCAGGACAAGCTGAATTTCAAATCATGAATGCTGGTATTGATGCTGCGGATGAACTGCATATGGCTAAATATATTTTGATTAGAACTGCTGAACAAAAGGATTTATTTATCGATTTTCATCCAAAACCTTTTAAAACAAAACTGAATGGTTCAGGATGTCATACAAATTATAGTACAAAACAAATGCGAACAGATGGTGGTGTGGATGTAATTAATAAAGCCTTGGGTAAATTAAAAGATAAACATGCCGAACACATCGCAATTTATGGTAAAGATAATAATATGAGATTATCTGGAAGTTATGAAACAGCCGATATCAACACATTTAGCACAGGTGTTGCGGACCGCGGTGCTTCTATTCGTATTCCAAGAGAAACAGTTAAAAATAAAAAAGGATATTTTGAAGATAGAAGACCCGCGAGTAATATGGACCCATATCTTGTGACAGCTAAGATTGCTGAAACAACACTTTTGTAAATAAAGAAAATTGAATATATACAATTGTTGTTTAATTATACTAAACAACAATGCCTTTTAAGCTACACGTAGTAGACAGGAATTACGAATCATTTGACATTATTAATGCCTCGACTCTTTCTGGTGATGATTCTATTCCAAGTATTAATCCTGTAGAATATAAACTTTTAAATCAAGATATATTTGATTATGATACAACCACTAAAAAAGTAATTATTCAACACTCAACTACACGTTCAATGCCAAATATTCCGGGTGTTTTAGTATTAGAAGGTAACAAAAGATATGGAAAACATAAAAATAAATTCCTATATAAATGTGTTCCGGATGACAGGAGACTTCCTATATTTATGATTCCTTATCAAATAAGATTGGGTTTTAATAAAAAACAATACAATAAATACGTAGTCTTTAAATATAATCATTGGAATTGTAAACATCCACAAGGAATGATTGTTCAGGTTCTCGGCGATGTGACTAA
>Ga0257110_1000199_pt1 | contig 31120 bp, 20 predicted proteins | sample LP_taG_7_FD_190184 | JGI IMG/M metagenome (GOLD analysis project Ga0257110, IMG submission 190184) | Marine microbial communities from Northeast Subartic Pacific Ocean, Canada - LP_J_2015_P26_10m | ecosystem: Environmental > Aquatic > Marine > Oceanic | place: Canada: Northeast Subartic Pacific...
CCACCCTTTTTCCGAATTAGATATATTTGGGTAATGATTAAAGCAACACAATGAGACAAATAGAAATCCAACCAGCCATAATATAGATGTATGAATAATTGCTATATCATCTGGATGAGTATCTTTATGAGGAATAAGAAAGAATTCCCAAACCAACGCGGCCATAAGGAATTCTCCAAATAATCGGATTACTGGTTGTAAAGGGTCATTTTGTTTTATTTGTATTGATATCTGAGAAGCTAAGAATAGAATCGCACAGAAAAGAAAGAATTTATAGTATACAACTCGCATATTTGCTCTAACTTTCTTTCTTCTGAAGTTATTATATATTGTTGCTGCAAAAAGTGGAACTAAGAATACAAGAGCGATTTCGGCATGTTCTAACTTCATTACAAATCTAATTTATTTTTTTAACAGATTAAATAGTTTACTATGAAATAAGAAGTTTTCCGATTGATATTGCGGTATTGATGTTTTCTATAGACATGTTAAGATCCAGATTTTTTTGTAATCTAATTAGATAACCATAATCAATACCTTTATACTTATACATACGTGAAGATCTGCTACTAAATACATCAACATATTCAATCGATATACTATCTTCTGGCAATTGTATCAAATTTTTAGGGATTTGGATAATTGTGTCTTCATAAATATGTAAATCAATATTTTCAGAATTAACTTTACCATATAGTTTTTTGTTATCAACAATAAATTGGTCGTAACAATTACCGATTTTAATATTAGATATAACAGGAGTGTTTGATATAATTGTAACAAGACCTATATTAATACTACATCTTGATGGGGAGCGATATACACAATAAAATGATTTGTTTGTTCTGGATGATATTTGTGTAACCAGGTCTTTAATATAATTCCAAGAGTTGATATTGGTTGTATTAGGTTTTTCTGATTCTAATTGGAATTTCAATTGTACAAGTAAACAGATCGTTAAAGCAAGCATTCTACGTGTTTTGTCCATCTCATTTATGTACATCTTGCGTTTATTTTCAATATTACTATAATTATCTTTAGTGTATGAATCCTTTTTATTGTAAAAATATTTGAATACTTTATCCATTAAAATCACTTATTATTTTTTATCAGTTAACAAGTCAAGATGGCGTATATTTTGTTTGACTATATTATCAAAACTCTCTTTATCATTCAAAAATTCTCTGGTACTTTCTACTAAAAATGAACGAGTATTTTGATTTCTCATTAATTTTTGAATACCTTTACCCATATACTCCTTGGATGGTTTATATCCATATTCTTGTATATATAATTGTTCAAGATAGGCATATGTTTTCATGATGACTAATACCGATTTTATATTAGAGAAATCATCAAATTGTCTGTCAAATAAAGTACGAAAATTCTGGTCGTTCATTAATTCCATAATTAGCTGAAAATCAGTGAAACCCGATTCTTCTTGTAACATATCTATACATGATAATTTAGAGTTATATTATAGAAGAATGATTACAGAATAGATTATAATATCATGAATAATTAATGATTGCCATATTAGTCATAATTATGATATCAATGATATGTTTAACAATATATGGTGGAACATATTACGCAATAATGTTAAAGAACATGGAGAAAGGAGAAAGGAAAATTATAAAAAAATCAGGAAAGTGTCCAGAATGTCGCGTGAGTTGTCCAAGTAATCCCAATTGTCCAGAATGTGAAACATGTCCTACAACAACAGTAGCTCCTACAACAACAGTAGGTCCTACAACAGTAGCTCCTACAACAGTAGCGCCTACAACCGTAGCTCCTACAACAACCGTAGCTCCTACAACAACCGTAGCTCCTACAACAACCGTAGCTCCTACAACAACCGTAGCTCCTACAACAACAGTAGCTCCCACAACAACAGAAGAACCGAAAGATGAGAATGGTGTACCTATGTGGGCAGTAAATGTGGGTTGGCCGGGTGATGATAAATATTTATGTAAAGTACCTGAGTCGTGTATGGAATTACGTAAGGGGGGATCTATTTCGAATAGTTCCGATCGGCTTTCAAAATCAGAATGTGAAAATCAACTGACGAAAAAGAATTTTGGAATGGTAACAAAATGGTGTCCACCAATTCCAAAAATTTCAACTTTGATTAAGGAAATGGAGGAAAAACCGTTTATGGGATTTATTAATACAATATCGGGTGACCACCCGCCGAAGAAGATAGAGAGTAAAAAAGAGTATTTAAACGAAACAAGTAATGGATATGATACGGCTTATCCCTTAAAAGTTGTATTGAAAGGATGGACTTTTTTGGATAATAGGGTATATGGTTATACTAGAAATAGTCCCGGAATGGCAACGGCAAGGATAGTAGGATTAGAAAGTGGAAAAAGTTATAGTTATAGAATAATAATACATCTTACGGAGAGTCCTAAGCTTCTGGAGGTAATGGATAAAGCGTATAATTATAGAGTAAATGGTAAAATGGGGGTAATTCACGTAAGTAAGTTTGGGTCAACGAATATAGATGGTTCTACAATTACAAATGAGAAAGGAGAAATTGTATTTCAGTTTCATAATACGCATGGCGCTAAGACAGATGGTACGCAGTATAGAATAGGTCTAAGTAATATATTAATAGGAAGTCCTGATAGTGATCCAACACAATTTGTGACTAAGAATATTGGTCAATCTGTAGAAAAAAAAACTCTAACGGAAGAAGAGAAGTATGAAAAAAAATTGAATGAACTTCATAAAGATTTAATGGCAGAAACAATAATTCAAGAATCTCGGAAATAACTATTCTTCGGGGATATTATCTAAATAGCTATCAATTAATTTTAATAAGGTGTCTTTATCGGCAATAATATCATTCCATTTAGATGTAGAAGGAATGGAGGCTAATAATCCATACATACTGGCAGAAAAGTCTATGAATAGATTCCATAATTTTTCAGCCTTATCATTATCATCAATGACATCAAAGAATAGATGTTTGACATTGTCTTGTTCAGCTTGTTCCATTGCTTGCTCTAATAACTCCAGTGCATAATTGAAAACTTCTGTACCATTTTTATTTTCATTAATGTTGATGAATGTTGAAACAACTTTTTTAAATGAGCAAACAATAATGGTTAAATTGTTGGGAAGTTTTTCAATTGTATCAGAGTTAAGAGTTTGATCTAAATAATTTTGAATGGTAGTAGTAATTAACAAAAAGGGAGGTGAGTCTAAAAGTGCATCATCAAGATGAATATCTTTTAAAGTTTTAGCAACATCTTTAAAAGTATTATTAAGATTAATTTCGAATTGGTTTAAGTTAGAAACATCAACTGATGAAATAGAATTAACTAAGTTAAGAATGTGTATATTAAATGGAGGATTGAGCGAACGAAGTATATATTCTGAACATTTTTGCATGAATTGAGGCATTAATAAATTTTGGTTAATATAAACGCATTAACATTTAAATTTCGATATGCTAGAAAAATTTACATCTATTTATGAAGGCGCCTGAATATCCCCACTATAGTAAATTGCGTAATATCCTTCAGGAAGAGCAACTTAAGATTTACAAAAATTTAACAAAAAAGTTGTCAATAATAGATAGTATCGATTTTAATGAAGTGTCTATAATAAAATCTTCATCTCGAGTGTTGGTGATGTGCTATAAAGGGGGGATAATAAAGGTAATATTTGCTCAAAGTTACATTTATAAGCATGAACTATACTATTCGCATATTATGTATCCGGTAAATATATATTCGTTGGCATCATTAGATGGATGTATGATTTTTTTACCGAAATATGGATTAAGTCTGGATAAGTATAAATATAGTAATATAAACGTTTCGAAATTATGTAGCATAGACATACCACCATTCGCTTTAGATAAAGAAGGAAGTCATATTTTAGAGAGAGATATATGTATACAAGTAATGAAATTACACGCAAGTTTTATTGTTCATAATGATATAAAACCATCAAATATTGTTAATACACAGAATATAAAAGAAGATACATATAGGTGGAGAATAATCGATTTTGGGTTATCGGAAACCCACATATTATCAAACCCAGGTAGATTGTATTTCGAGAAAGGTACACGGGGATATAATATACCAAAATTTACAAAAGATATAGACAATTTGTCGGAAAATGAGAAAATATTTTGGATGTATATGAAAGATTGGTATGGAGTATCAAAAACTTTTTCAAAATTGAAAAATGGAGAATCAAAGACGTTTTCAGAATTGAATAATGAGGAAGATTTCAAATTGAACAAAGAATTTGAAAAACCGATTACATTAAGTGAGGTTGTTGGGGTAGTTACAAAAGGGAGAAGTATAGAAATAGAATATTTGTACATGTATATTGATGATATGGAATTAAGCATGATATTGAAAGTTCTCGAAAATTTACGGAATAAATACAATATAGAAGAAACGCCACATTATCTTATAGTTTAGAGATGTGTATATTTTTTAAGAAATATATTTGTAATAGAAGATAAGAAATGACAATGTCTTTATTATTTTATAGCAATTATTGTCAACATTGTAAACAAATAGTTAAAGAGATTAAACGGTCACCAGTCAGTAATGAGATACGGTATGTATGTATAGATTCTTCCCAAGTTCGTGAGAAGTTGCCAAATTATATAAATAGTGTACCATCTCTTGTAGTTGGAGAAACAAATCAAATATTTGTTGGTAATCAAATCATTGGATGGTTAAAAATGCTACCGATTGTAAGTAACAATAACAACAACAACAATCACAATCAAGAATCTATTCCTAATAATAGAGAAAATTACATTCATCCGAATAAACCAGTTATTCCGACAAAAGATAAAAACGAATCAATTGGTCCCAATGGATGGCATAATAATGAGATGAATGCATTTTCAGATATGTATTCATTTTTGGGTGTGGATACATCCGCTAAAGGGGATGGTGGTATGTCTATGGTACATAATTTCGAAACTTTAAATGGAACTGGTGGTGAGACATTACCATCGGGGATGTCTCCGGGAGGCGCCCCATCAAATCCATCTATGCCTGTACAATATGGGAATCCTGTAACGGATGCAGTTAATTCAACAAGTGGATATGGTAGTATTCAACAAAGTGAAAAATCCGATATTTTGAATAAAGATATGGAGGAGATGATGAGTCGTAGAGAATTAGACTGTCCAAATGTTGCAGCACGTATTTAGGTGTTTTTGAAAGTACAAATCCATTGTGCTTTTTTATTACCACTAAGATTGTCGTTAGCTTTTTCTTTGGATGCCTTAGTGTTTGAATCATTTTTAATAACTGTATTAAGGTCCGCTTCGCTGGACAGTTCCTTTGCGCGCGCCGCTGCGAGCTTGGACATCTCCATACTTTTACTGGATGCCTCCTTGGCCATGCCTTGTGCGCGCGCCGCCGCTACCTTGGACATCTCCATACTTTTACTGGATGCCTCCTTGGCCATGCCCTGTGCGCGCGCTGCCGCGACCTTGGACATTTCCATACTTCTACTGGATGCCTCCTTGGCCATGCCCTTTGCGCGCTGGAGAATGGATGGGACTGTTGGCTTGCGTGGCGTATTAAGAGAATCTTCTTTGATAACAATTGCGGATTCAGGTTCTTCGTCTTTAGATGTTTCTTCTTTGATAACAATTGCGGATTCAGGTTCTTCGTCTTTAGATGTTTCCTCTTTGATAACAATTGCGGATTCAGGTTCTTCGTCTTTAGATGTTTCCTCTTTAATAACAATTGCGGATTCAGGTTCTTCGTCTTTAGATGTTTCTTCTTTAATAACAATTGCGGATTCAGGTTCTTCGTCTTTAGATGTTTCCTCTTTAATAACAATTGCGGATTCAGGTTCTTCGTCTGCTGCTGCTTTTTGTGATGCTGCTGCTTCGTCTGCTGTTTTTTGTGCGTCTGCTGCTTTTTGTGATGCTGCTGTTTTTTGTGATGCTGCTTTGTTTGCTTCTTTTTGTGCGACGACTGCCTTCTCTGCTGCTCTCTGTGATTCGCCATATGTGCCCGAGCCGGACTCTAGTGCCGCTGCTGCTTTGTCTGCTGTTTTTTGTGCGTCTGCTACTTTTTGTGATGCGGCTTTATCTGCTTCTGTTGCTGCTGCTGCTGCTTTTTGTGCGTCTGCTGCTGTTTTTTGTGCGTCTGCTGCTGTTTTTTGTGCGTCTGCTGCCGGTATGTCGTTATTATCACCTGTTTCTTCGAAAGTATCTTGATCTGATTCAAGAGCGTCTGCCAAGGCTTTCTGTTGATCATCTTGACTAACGTTTAAGTCTATATCTTCAGTAGTTTTGGATTTTTTAGAAGATATGGTATTATCTTTGGTATCTTGTGTGGATCTGGTTCTTTTTTCCCCTCCTTTTTTTGTATATTTCGAACGTTTTTTAATAAATCTTTTCTTTGTATATTTTTTTGAAGCTTTCTTTGGCATTTTTTGGGCTTTAAGAACAGTTTTCTTTGATTTCATTATATATATAAAGTCTATATAAAAAGTGTGTAGTTATAAGTGAAAGTTACCATTGTGTAACTTCAAAGGTATTATCTGTAAAAGTGGAAATACCTTCGGGGAATTGGGTATTAGAATCTTGAAATGAGGTTATACCAGTAGGAAAAGATTGTGTTTGTTCGGTATTAGGGAATGATGATTGTGTGGATAAATTGATTGAGTTTGAAGATAAACCATTGTTCAAGGGACTTTCTTGAACTTGTGGTTGTGCATTTCTTTGTGGATTAGGGATATTCATAGAAACATCATCTGCGAGAATATCGGGTTTTTCTTCATCTTCAATGGGATTATTTCCAGTTTCTGTGTATACAATGCTAATATTTTGTACAGGTTTATCATTAAAATCAACTGGTGATGAACCAATATTCTGAATATGTTGGAAGCCTTTAATAACTTTACCAAAAATAACATGTTTGCCATCAAGATGTGGTGCTGGAGCTAAAGTAATAAAGAATTGGGACAGGTTAGTATTCGGTCCTGAATTCGCCATTGATAAAAGTCCTTCTGAATCATGTTTTAAAGTGAAATTTTCATCATTAAAGGGTTTACCGGCATATATTGATGTGCCACCGGTACCATCCTTTTTAGTAATATCACCGCCCTGTATCATAAAGTTGTTAATAACACGATGAAAAGGAACTCCTGCGTATGAATTCGTTTTACATATTTGATAAAAATTTTCAACAGTTTTTGGGACAACAGATGTGTATAATTCAATAACAATTCGGGATTTTCTATCTGTAGCCATAAAATCTTCTTGAAGAATATCCATAGTGACGTATTTGTTTAAGTTGGTATTTTCTATAACAAATGTTTCTTTTGGTTTAGATTTTTGTGTTATTTTTGTGTTGGTATCTGCAATAAATAGCGCAATATATCCGAAACATAGTGAGATAACGGCAAATAATAATGCTGTTTCAAGTACACCTTCCATAAATCCAACGATTATTTTTTTATATTTGGATATTGTAACTATGATTAAGAAAGCAGTAAAGAAAACATTACGTGCTGGGAAAAGTATTCGGAAAGGTAAGGGTGTAAGGAGATTGAGATCAAATACGAAAAGTTTGAAGAAGACTTTGAGAAAAACCCGTAAATTGGTAAGATTAGGTGGTAAGAAGAGAGGCGGTATGCCTGCGGAATATTTTGGAGCTCCAATGAATGCGAATAGGACGTCTAATTCCGGTACAACTGCGAAAGCGTTACCACCAAATACTATGCACAATAATTTATTACCTAAAAAACCATTTTTTAAGTAAATTAAGAAGATTTATTAGGTGGATCAATATTTGGTTTAACAAATGTGTCGACTAGAACTTGACCTACAGCAACAGAAGCCTCGTGTTGTGACATAGTACCATTTCTAACTAACATATGGGAATTCATAATTTTATTAAGCATATTATCGTCACATTGATGGTTACATATCATGTCAAATGAATGTTCAAATTTTTGAGCAAAATCGGAGTGTGTATTTTTCAATCCATCCTTACTAATATGATCATCTCTAAATTTTTTACGAATGATAAATAATTCAGCAATGTCTTCTTTTTCCATAAAAATAATATAAAATTAAAAGATGGGTTTAATACGCATTTATTTAGTTGGATTAGAACAAACTTGAGATGTCTTGACACATAGTGGGTCACCATTATCAGGAGGTAATCCAAGTTTTCCGTCAACAGGTGTTGGTATTAATACCCGATGATTGTCTTTAACAACAATTCTATTAGGAACATTATTATCAAAAGGGATCAAAACATTGTCTTGTGGATTTTGGCATAAAAATTCCCATCTATCGAATCCAGTACCTCTAAGATTGGATGCTGGGTCAGAGTGTCTTGATTCAACTGTGTGAGGAAAACAATCCTTCCAGTGAGTTAATCCTGGTTCTGAATTCGTAGGAGGTATCGTAGAAGGCATCGTAGAAGGATTTTGGAAAGATTCTTCAATAGAACAACTGCAGTCACTAGTAGCTGGTTTAACTTTAGGAGGTGTTTTGTTAGTTTCACCCTTGTAAAGAGATTGAGCAGTACATTTAGATGCAGGTCTATCGAGAGCTCTTAATTCCGATTCTGTATCAACTAATGGGACATTTCTATTAATACTATCTCCCGCTTTTTGAAGACGAATCGTAGGTGGTTCGGGATAGCCATAATTACAATCATTGGGAGGAGTACCGAGCATATAATTTCCGGGTCCAGTTGATTCATATATAGTTTGCTTGTATTGACACATGTCAAAGTTCAAACGATTGAAGCTCATATTCGAATTGGATATTTTTTTTTGAGTATAAAAGAAAAAAAGTTACTTTTTATATTGCATTTGTTGCCAGGGAGGCAAACAAGAAGGCATGTTAGGAGTAGGAGGTAAATTGACAGGTTCATAACGAATCATTTGGCACGGTGGAAGGTGTAATTTATTTGTATCAATTGATACAGGACCCTTTAGTTCATTACCTGGAATTTGTATTTTACCATCCGGTTTAGGTATCCATGTATTTTTGGATTCTGGGCAACGTGAATTGAATCGGGTAAGTCCTCTAAGATCTGTTTCAAGATCTACAAGATTACCTTTTACAAGAGATACATTGTTACCTCCAACAATACCAAGTTCCATTCTACAAGGTTTTTCTTGATAAAATTTAGTAGGATCAAGAGTGTATGTTAATTGATTCACGCCTTCTCCCATTTCTGTCTCATATGCACATGTATCATATATTAGTCTATTAGAGCTCATTAATATTATAATGATAAAATATTATCATTGTTCGAAAATTTTGGGATGTTTTAGGAGTTCTTTATAGCATTTGCCAATAGTTACTTGGGATGTTTTAGCAACTTTTGCGATATCTGCGCGAGGAATTTCAGTTTCCATATCTAAAAGTGTAGTAGCCATATATATAGAGGCGGCAGCAATTGATACAGGTGTATTTTGACTAAGAATAGCATATTTTTTACACAGAGAGCTTATAAATCTGGATTTTTTTAGCAATTCGGACGAGTCTTTATGTAATTTAGAGCAGAATCGAGCCAAATAGTCCATTGATTGACAATCACCCTTGTAAGATATATGTTCTTTCCCAGCACGTTGCCATAATTCAGTAAATTTTTTATTACCTCTTGTAACCCATTTATCGCTGATTTGAAATATTTCAGCGATTTCTTGGCTTGTTCTCGGAACCCCCTTTTTTTTACAGGACATAAATAGACATGCTGCGATAAGTCCTTTTCGCATAATACCGCGTGCTACATATAATTCAGAAACAATTTTGTAATATTCATGGGCAAGCTTTGTGACATTACCAAGTATACAACCATTTAGAGAACGCAGTGAGATATCTTGGAAGATGTTATTAAGACATCTTTCTTTATATGTCATCGCAGACCAAGAATGGACTTTTTGTGTTCTACGCATTTGATAGTTAGAGGTTGAATTTGATAGTATAATAGTACCTTTAGATGATTGTGGCAATAAATGATTAATAACAGCGCTACAACGGATCGAGTCGCCTTTTGTTCCATCAGGGTATGTTCTCCATTCAGCGGTATTATCTATCAATTGTTCGACGATAGAACCACATTTCGGGCATTCCCATGTATCAAGTCCATGTGTAACGGTAGGTATATCGCATTCTTCGCATACAATAACGCGCGAATTATCGCCATTTGTTATTTTATCATTGTCATTGTCATTTGTTATTTTATCATTATGGTCTTTATTAAACAAATAAAGGTAGTTATCAAATTGCGTGGATTCAAATTCTGGCATTTTCAGAGATTTAATATACAATTTATAAATTGATTCATTTTTATTATAAAAATATGTTTATATGGTTTTTTGCAGATGAGAGAGTATTTCGTCGATTCTATCACTCGGTTTATGGTATTTTAAAGCATAAGAGTGTCCTTCTTGTGCTATTTTTGTCGCTAACTCAGGGTGTTTTAAATAGAATAATATGTTTTTTTTGAGTTCTGAAAGATTGTTTCTATCATAGAAGATAACATGTTTCTTATTAATTAAGGGATTTATTAGAGGTGTTTTCATAATATCAACAAATACTAATGCACCTGTGGACAAGGCTTCCCATGTTCTATAATCACCTTCCCAGTGTTCAGGATTACATGTTACTACAATCTTAGAATGAAACATTTTGTTATAATAATCGTGTTGTATAGAACTTCTTCCGGCTTCACCATGCTTTCCACAATAATCAACATGAATATTATAATCGTGAAAAGTATCTTTTATAAATGAGGCGACTTTTTTTCGTGATTTATGGGGGTAGTCTTGTTGTTCAGGTTTAAAAAAGATACTGATATCAATATGTCTGGAATATTCATATAGATTTTTGAATTCTAAGACTTCCTGTTTTAAACAATAAGAAATTGGTATAATTTCCCTATTATATTTAACAACTTCCATATTTTTTTTATCAATCACACTTCTTTTGAAATATTTGAGACAGTGTAAGTTAGATATTTTATGTTGTTGGTCTCTATAATCGATTATTATAAGTTTTTCTAAATCCTCTGTTGTATAGTTGTTTGCTTTATCCAAATCTCTGAAATCTACAAATATATAATCCGATAATTCCTTCATTTCAGTAATACAAACGTTTGGATTATTCAATACACCTTCGTATAAAATATATTTTTTCTCTCCAATCAAATGTCCTTTTTCAATAAAAATGTATATTGGTCCCATATATATAGAATGATACAATCGAAACTTGATTTTTAAAGATTCAGAGGTGTAAAAAGTGATAAAATAAGGATATATGAATAATAATTAGTATGGATGATGATAAAATATACAAGGAGTGGGTTGAGAGTTATATACATAAAGATACGATAAACCATCCGAGTAAAGTATATGAAAGTGAACATATGTCATCAATAGTTCTACCAAAATTAGATTTTGCTTTAAATTTAAAGCCAAATCGTTTTGATGTAAGCGAAGGAATCTCGGATGTACAAATAGAAGCGATAGCATATGCTGTAAATACAATGTATGATTGGAATTCGATAGATAATAATAGTAGAGGATTTTTTTTAGGTGATGGTACTGGAGTAGGAAAAAGTCGCACAATAGCGGGTATTTTAAGCGAGTTATGGATGATAGAAAAAGAGAATTATAGGGCGATTTGGGTAAGTTTGAATAAGAATTTAGAAGTAGATGCGAGAAATGAATTGGAGATAGTGAAGAATATTGGAAATGAATGCCCGGAATGGTTAAAGTTAAAAGATTTAAAAAATGGGAAGAATGGGGTATATTTTACCACATATGGTTCAATGATTCGAAATGAGACATATGATATTGTATTAAATTGGTTAGAAAATAATGTAAATACGATTCTAATATTTGATGAAGTTCATTCTGCTAAGAATAGTCATTCAAAATGTGGAAAGATGGTAGTAGAATTGCAAGAGAAAGTCTATAATCCGAAGGTAGTATATAGTACGGCAACGGCGGCAAGTGATATAAGACAAATGCATTATATGACGCAATTAGGTTTATGGTCGGGAGATCATTATTCATTTGTAAAATTATTGGAAAGTTATGGGTCAAGTGCTATGGAAATGGCAGCATTACAATTAAAACATTCAGGTAAATTAATAAGTCGTCAGTTAGGTTTTGATGGAATATCGATATATATAAACTCTTATAATTTAACAAAAGAAGAGATTGAGTATTATGATAAGATAACAAACCGTTGGAAGACAGCGAATTTTGTAACAAGGAATGGGATTGATAATTTAAATTTTTATCAGCATTTAATAACAAGTTTTAAGACCAATACAGCTATAAAAGAGATTGAGTTATCTTTAGAAAGAGGCGAATCAGTTGTGATTGGTTTACAAACAACTGGTGAGGCTTGTTATAAAAGGAATAAAGATTGTGATTTGTATTCTTGTATATTAGATTTGTGTATCAGAAATGGATCTGATACATCAGATATATTGTTTAAATCGAATCCGATTGACATTTTGATAGAGAAATTTGGAAAAGAGAATGTAGCAGAAATTTCGGGTAGATCTCGTCGACCAATAAGAGATAGCAATGGAAATATGGTACTTGAAACAGTTCCATCATTAAAGTCTGAATTATTCAAATTTCAGAATGATAAAAAGAAGATAGCAATAATTACAAAAAGTGGAAGTGCTGGGATATCTCTACATGGTAATAAGCAAAATTTGGGACATTGTAGGAGGAGACATCACATAATATTAGAACCTCCGCGTTCAGCAGAATTATTAGTTCAGCAATTTGGTAGAACAAATAGAACGAATTCGGATCATCCTCCTAAATATACTATAATAGTAACAAATATACCAAGTGAGATTCGTTTTTTTTATGGATTAACATCTAAGTTAGAAAAACTAGGGGCATTAACGAAAGGGGATAGAAGAGCTTCAATATTAAATAATTTGAATTTTGAAGGTTGTTCTAATATAGATACGAAATCGTATCGTTTCTTTATGCTGGAATTGAATGTACGAATTGGAAATCACTGGTATTCTCGCAATAGGTCAAGTATATCGGATAGATTTAATCTTACAAAGATAATGCTTGGATTATATGGAAATGACTATATTTTAAACAATGAAGCAAGGGCGATAACATATTTTACAAAAATATTATCTAATTTAAATAATTACGTAGTAGGTATAAATGAGATTATTACAGTACCAAACCATGTAATAGGAGAAGAAGAGCCTGTATTTTTGAGATGGTCTTCTAATGAATGGAGCCGTATATGGAATGATATATCAAAAGGGGTTCGTTATAGATTATCGAATATTTCTTTAGTAGTTATGCTTAAAAGTATTTGGCAAGTAATGCCCGAATATATATTAGAAACTAAGTCTTGGTTTAAAAGGATTGAAGAATGGTCTCCAAATAATAATAAAAAACATAGTAAATATGTAAGAAATACTGTAGAAACAATATTGTTATGTAAATTAAGACCGGAATGTATTGAAACATTTGGACGCTTGCCGACTCACTTAATACATGAAATAATTCCGTGGCTGATACCAAGAAATGATATAGATAAATTAAGTGTAAGTGATATTAAGAATAGTTTTAAAAATGGGGCCCATTCCCATATTAAAACAGGAGGTATTCAGTATTTTTTGAATAAAATGTTTGAATTTCCAATCGATGTTCAAAAAATAATATTTCCAATTCTTCGTTTTCATACGTCAATAAATAAAGATTCCGATAAAGGTTCCGTGGAGGATATATCAAAGCATATTTTGGGAAACAAAAATCAAAAAGACTATAATATAGTGTATGAAAGATTTGAGGAAACTGATCGAAATTATGAGATAGCAATTAGTGCGAAGCCAATATATTCAGAAGAAGATTATGAAAACAAATTCCAATATTTAAAGAAAAATTTTAAATATTTTGTTCGCCATAAAAGTCGTGTTAATAAGTTTGGTATGATTGTAGGTACTTCTGTTGATAGCAAATGGTTTTGTGAATTATGGTATCCTGGACACATAACGCCTTCACGGTGTTTTTTAAGTTATCAATGGGAACACGAAAAGGAAAACTATAAAATAATAGAAGTATCTGATTCGGATTGGATAGAATCAGTAAATAGAGTTTACAAATATAAAGAAAGAATTGCGAAGAAGTTCGGTTATATTTTGATATTTTCTGTAAAGAATGCGATAAGTCGTTGGGAAAGGTCAACTGGTAAAATGATTAGAGTAAAAGATACAGGAATTTGTCCTGACTTCATTGGATTATTGATAAGACAAAAACGAGTTGTATAAAAATGAACTATGTTTTAATATAAAATACAAATAGATACAAATAGATATAGAAGTACAAAATGTCTTCGCGTAATAGATACTTGGGACCTGCATGGAAATTTTTGAAGAATGACTCTAATAGGGAGAAGACAAAGATGGTAGATACAAAACAATATGATATTCTAAAAGAATATAGTGATTTAGATGAGAAATATTATATTCCTTTACAAGATTTGTTTCATCTAATTAGATCTCCAGATAAGGATAGTAATGTAAGGAATTATATTGAATCATCAGAGATGTTTCCAAATGAATATGGGGAGTATGTATCGGATATGCGAAGAATCGACCCTTACACGACAATTTAAATATTAAGTATTCGGTTCAACCTGGAGATAAGTTCTGGTTTTGATATAGATTTTGGTCCGACAGTATTATTGAATTGAAATTGTAATTTAGAAATAGAATCAATGTTATCTTCAATTTTTTTATTGTTTGTGAAGCGAATAAAATAATGTGAGTTTTCTGAGCATTGGGAAATATCATCCTTAATTGCTCCAGCATTTACACCAATTCTACGAAAACAAATATGAGGATTATTGGATTTATTTATAAATTCATAACCTTTAGGTTCGAATTTTTTAGGAGGAGCTCTATCGGAAGATCTCCTTTTCCAAATTTGAAATATACATGGTACGTCGTGTTGGATGCCATCTAATAAGAATGAGTTTTTAGGCAAATCCATCTGATATATAAGATGAAAGTTTAATGGAAATGATTTTTTCATACTTGGTTTTTTAAAACTCCTTGGCAATATAAATGAAATGGAATCGCTAAATGTAGCTGCCTTATTAATAAATTGTATAGCAAGTGAGGATTGTCTTCCAAATGGTGGATTACCAATAGTATGTATATTATCATATTTATCAATAATTTGAGTAGTATCTAAATCAAAGAAGTTTTGTTTGATTATAGAACTATTTTCAGGTTTAAGATCAAAGAATAAAGAGTTTTCTGTAACTTGATTGATTGGAACTATAAATGAACCATTTCCAGCACTTGGTTCTATGATAACATCATTTGAAGACAATGTAATATATTTGGAAAATATATCAACACATTTTTGGGCAATATATGGTTTTGTATAAAATTTATCAATAGTATTTCTTTTAAGTCCAGATTTTTTAGTTTTATTATAAGTTATTGTCTTTCTTCTTGTTTTATGAATAACCATTATATATCTATCTACAAAAAAAATGATTATAATTTGGTCAATTTCAAATAGACGGACATATGATTATATGAATGAGAAAAATACTTAAAATGGTTGCAAGACAAGAATTTGGAAAGATACTTGAATTAGTTATAGGAGGGGTATGTTATAATATTGATCACAAAAATAGGTCAAAAGAATATAGCAAAAGTAATACTATACATGACATTGACATGTGTGAAAATTTGAAAGGAAAACACGTAAGTATAAAATCTACGATGTCAAATATAGTATCTATGGGTGATATTTCGCGAGTTTATGACTATAAAAATAAATTATTAGGAAAAATAGATGTAGTAATCTTGAAGTATAAACAAAGTGATAATTTTAGAATTATAACCGAGATTTATGAATTTACTTTTGATGATAAGATTTGGGATTGGATGTTTGGAGAACTTAGAAAGGAACAGTTGCAAGAATATATTCAAGACGTAAAAATTAATCGTAAAAATCGAAAAACTGGAAATGAGATTGGTGGTAATAATTGGTTAAAGAAAGAATGTAATATGCATGCAACCATCAATCCAAAAGTAGACAGTAAAAAACAAGCAAGAGTACAAGTTTCATTCAATTTGCGCAAATTAAGTGAAACTTTTCCGAATAAAGTGAGGGTTAATAATAATTGTGTTCATAATAATACAAAAATTCCGCGTAAATATTATTGGTTTAAAGGCAGAAAGATGAGTGAAGATTGTAAAGTTCATATAAAAAGACTAAAACATATTCTACTATGTGGGACAAAACGCGGAACATTCTTGGCGCATCACATAAAAGCTTTACAAAAAAAAGCGATGGAATATTTATGACTGATTATATAAGTTTACTTAAAGTATTCTACGCGCCTTCGGCAGCGGCACGTCAATGGTAAAAAAGGGGGGGGGGAAATATAATGCCCACCATTTTTTTTAGCTATTAAAGTGTAAATAATAGTAATTAATATGGGACTAAAGAAGCAATTTCTGGGATTATTTCCAGGAAGTAATAAAAAGGACACCAGTGATACTGGTAAAAAACCTTTCTTTAAGAAAAAAGAGGTATTTCCGGATTTAGATGAAGCGAACTGGGAGAATACGAAACCTTTTATCCCGGCGGTAAACTATGGCAAGGTAATAAAATGCTATGACGTTGATACAATTACAATTGTAGCGAAACCATATAAAAGTCAACCGATATTTCGATTTTCAGTACGTTTATCGGGTATTGATGGTCCTGAATTGAGATCGAGAAATGAGAATGAGAAGAAGGCGGCACAAATAGCTAGGAAATATGTGTTGGATAAAGTTTTTGGTGAATATATTAATTTAGAGAACGTTTCTTCCGATAAATATGGTAGGTTGTTAGCCGAGGTTTGGTTGGATGGTGTATGTATAAATAATTGGCTTCTAGAGAAAAAGGTAGTAGTACCGTATGATGGGGGTACCAAAGATAGTCCAGATGATTGGTTGGAATATATTATAGAAAATAATCCGGATTATATTGCGGCTATGAGAGCAAGAGAAAAGTTAGAAGACGAAACAGTTAGTATTGAAGACCGCCAAGTATTACTAGCTTTGAACTATGAGGCTTTAAAAATATTAAATGAAGAAAAACCAAATTAAGATAAGACTGTGTAGATATAATATGAATTTCGGAGGAATGCCATTTGGTGGTATGCCGCCTTTTGGGGGTGGAAATTCGAATGATGATACACTTTATAAAGAATTGAATGTTGAAAGAAATGCTTCAAAAGCAGAAATAAAGAAAGCATATCATAAATTGGCTTTAAAAAATCATCCAGATAAGGGTGGTGATGCAGAGAAATTTCGTAAAATTCAAACGGCGTACGAAGTGTTGTCTGATGATGATAAGAAGAATAAATATGATAGATTTGGAATGGAAGGAATAAGAGAAAATACTGGTCAACCGGATGGTTCCGATATATTTGATATATTTTTTGGTGGAAACAGACGTCGAGGTGGGCCGCCGCGTCGTAGGAAGGGAAAAGATACTTTATACACACTAAAAGTGTCTTTAAATGATTTATATAATGGTAAAAAACAAAAAATTGCGATTCATCGAAAAGTGATTGTTGGAGAAGCGGAGGCATGCAGTCGTTGTAATGGTATGGGTATTATACGGCAAAGACGAGTGTTTGGTCCAGGAATGATCCAAGAGATCCAATCACCTTGTCAGCACTGTAGTGGACATGGTAAAAATTATAAATTTAATAATGAAAAGACTACAGTTGATATAAATATATTAGCTGGAAGTGCTTCTGATACAAAAATTAGATGTCCTTCACTTGGTAATGAAATACCTGGCGACATCGAAACAGGAGATGTTGTTTTCAGTTTAGAGATAGAAAAGCATACAACATTTGCGAGAAAGGGCGATAATCTGTTTTTAAAATTACGTATATCTCTTTTGGAGGCTTTAACGGGATGTAGTTTTGATATAACTCACTTGGATGGAAGATTAATAAGCATTGGAACAAATAAAGACGATATAATTGGTGTTTCTGGTGAATCTTGCTTAGGAAGTTTGCCGTTTCGATGTATACAAAATGAGGGTATGCCAATATTACATAATGAGGGAAAACGTGGGAAGCTATTGATAGCATTTATAATAGATTTTCCAGAAAATGGTTATTTGAATAGCGAAAAAAAAGATAAGTTAAAAGAAATACTTCCAAGTATATTACATACATCAAAAAATAGTAATTTACTTGAGTTACACGAGGTAGATTCCGATTTATTAAATGAATTAAACAAAAACGAAAGACGCGAAAGAGACCCGTTTAATAATCATGAAGGTGTAACAAATTGTGCTCAAATGTAGATAATTAATCAAGCTTATTCAAATCTATACACAATTTGGACTATTTTTCTGAATCTGTTTTGGTAAACTATGATGAATGCTGTTAGCAACTTCTTCAGGTAAAAATACAACAAGACATTGTTTTCCTTTTTGATTTTTTGTTGAGATGTAACCTTCACTTATTAGTTTATCTGGTAATATTATGCTTAAACACTTTAATCAAAAAATTTTTATAGTCGATATATTGCATTAAAATAAAAAAAAATGACTGGTAGTTTCAATATGACTAGGTAAGCGAATTAACAATATGAATGATTCAAATCTAATTGAGTTTTTGGATAAAAATGGTATCAATTGGATGCCAATAAATTTAGAGTTTAAACTATGGGGCAATAAGATGAGAAAGATGCTTCGTGCATATAAAGAAGATGCAAAAATGCCCAACTATAATGAATTAGGAGATTTAGAATTAGTACAAAAACGTCAGAAATGGATGAATAATTATGAAAATATTTGGATAGATACTCGTTTTGTAAACCAGATTGATGTGGATGGCGAGTTCGATCCCGAATTGAGCGCACCATATTTTGAAAGCGTAACAAAGAAGAAGAGACATTATTTCGTTAAAGGTTTTCAAGGTTTCTCCAAGAAACGATCTCCGACAAAATGGACTGATGTTGAATTATTATGTGGACAAGGTTCTTATGCTAATAAGAATGCAACTGTTTATTTCTGTAACAAAGAAATTATAGATTATTGTGGTAAAGTCGGGGAAATTCTTACAAAAGATAGTGATGTAACTACGAGTTCAAATAGATCAAATACGAATTTAAATCCAAATATTGGTAATAATTTAAATGAAATCTTTGCTACTTCAGGAGAATGGAAATCAAATTACTATGAAAATTCTCGCTGCGTAGTATTGATTCCATCGTGCGATAAAACATGTCTTGTGTCTAATAATCAACAGAAGATTCATTCTTGCGTTCAATGTTATTTAACACTTGGTAAAGCAAGTTGTACTGCGAGGTGTCATTCGTGTGGAGAGCGCAAAATCGATGTAAAAAAGAATCAATCAACTTGGAAGCAGATAAGAAATTATTTTGAATTAGGTAATAATGAAGATAATGTAAACTATGATACGATTCAAGAATTTGTTGACGAGTATTGTAACGAGCATGATTTGATGAAGAAAGATGGACATATTATGAAGCGTTCGGAAGAATGTCCAATTGAATATGAAAAAATCGCTAAGTTTAGTGTATTTCTGGATAATATTTTCAGAAAAGAAGCGCCATTGGCTTTGAAACGAGTTTATAAAAAACCAGCATCAAAGCGTAATTTAGTAGATTATTTACAGAATATTCACACTGACATCAGAGTACTTGAACGTGATTCTAATATTTTAGGATTTACAAATGGTTTTCTTAAATTAAAAGAGTTTCGATTCTATTCATATGATAATATGAAACCACATATGATTGCTAAGAAATATATACCATTTAATTTTGATGTAGAATGGCTGAATATGAATTGGAAAGATATCGAGTGTCCTGTATTTGATAAGATTATTGGTGATCAACCACAATTATCAACTGATGAAAATGTTACATTAGCATTTTATGGGTTATTAGGATCTTTACATTATCCAGTAGGATATGATCCTATCAAGGTTACCCCCTATTTAGTTGGAACTTCTGGTACAGGAAAATCAACAATTGTGAATATTTATATGAAAACTTTTGCGGATGAGATTATTGGTACAATAAACTATAAAGAAAAAACTTTTGGTAAGAGTGCTTTCATTGATCATGATATTATTTGTGATACAGATACGCCGGCGGATATGATAAAACAATTTGGAAAAACAGATTTTCAAAAAGCTGTGTCTGGTGAAACAATTGCAATCCCCATTAAAAATCAAAAACAAGAAGAGCAACACAAAGTGACTCAAAGGATGTTCTTTTGCTCTCAATACATGCAAGATATACAGGATACGGGTGAAGTTATTCGCCGAATCGCATATTTTGGATTTGAGCCAGTAGAAAATACTCGTTCTGATTTAGAAGATTCTTGTATTAAAGCAGAATTACATCTTGTATTGATTAAGACATTACTTGCAAGAAAAGCTTTAATTGAAAAATACAAAACGAAACCTTTCCATGAATGGAATATCCCATATTTTGATTCTCGTAAAGATGATATATTAATGGAAAATAATTATATCTATCGAATGATATCAGAACACGATAGTTTTAGGGTAAGAAAAGATGCGAGGTGCCCATTTGATGAGTTTGTTTCTAATTTCAATGAGCATTATAAGGGGCAACCAAATAGACCAAAGAAACCAAAGGTGACAGATGTCATGTTTACAAAGATGGGATTATCTGTAATCAAAGAAATTGTTTGTAAAGATTGTCGAAAGCCATTTTCTATGGATACAAAGTGTTGTCCACTACACTCACCATGTAATAAAAGTTCGCGATATTATATCAAGGGTTTGAGATATGAAGATTTTCAAATTGCCAAATATTGTAACATTAATGATGATAACGATATTTTGCCAAATATTTCAAGTTTGAAGGTATGAAATATTTTACTTCATTAATAAATAAACGCCGCATTTTAGCGGAAATGTTTTTAAACAATTATTATAATGCCCACATGTTATCTAAATCCGACAATACTCATCATTTCGGATTTAGAATTTGGAAAGGTAGATGTGGATTCCGGGACGGGGTCTTTTAGCCCGAATGATTTTATTGTACAAGATTTTGGATCAATAACAAATCTAAGTGTTAAAATAGATAGGACGGTTACTTCTCCTGAAGTAACCTATTATTGTGATCAGAATAATACAATAATGAATGATGCGAGTGGATCATTTTTCGCATCTGATACAGCAAACATTCCAAGCTATACTCCAATGAATAACCATGATGGTAGTTTTCATACAAATTTTACGAGTGTTGACGGAAATGGTAATAGAAATGAAGATTCTCCTGAAAAATTATTAAGAGGTGGAATTTTTACAATACTTGTAAAGCAAATATATGAAAACATAGATACATCTCAAGTAGATTTTACAGATGGGACAGTACGTACATCTAATGTTTTTTTTGAGAATGATGCAACTTCTACTATCGTTTCCGATATTATTACAAAAACCGATACTGAGTTTAATAGAAGTGTAACTGGCGATGAGCATATAACTTACTGGTCTGCTTTTACTGGTGAAATGCTTTCACCAAATCCAAATGAGCCAGAACCAGAACCAGAACCTGAACCAAATGGTACATTAAAAGAAATGAATACAGTACCTTTTGAGGAAGGTAATAAGTTGTATGTATGTTATTCTTTACAGATTAGTTTTTTAAGCGAACAGATAACAGGAGGTAGTTTAATAGTTGATCAGTCCCAAGTGAATTCAACAACACCCTTTAATTCAACTACTATAAGTGTCAATTTTGTATTAGGATGGGTTTTATACTATTCTGGTAATAATGGCGAAATTAATAATATGGACGGACCCTTAGAGAATATGACTGTTCGAGCCTATCGAGTTGATGGTGCTGGAGCCGTATCAACTCAACCTTTGGAACCACCATTGGTTTCAGATTCAAGAGGAAGAACGTTGATACCACCAGTTTGGCAATTGGCTGCGAATGATAAATTTGTTTGTATATCGACGAATGAAAGGGGTGATGCGGTAGATACAACATTTCAAGGTGGAGATGATGAATTAGATACAACTCCCGTGATGTCATTGTCGGGATTTTTTACATATATGGCTTCATCCAGTCAAACTACTGTACCAGTAGTTATATATGTAAGTGCGGGAGAACTGAACCCAACAAATTCAGGTCCTTATTATCGATTTTATTCTGATTCAACTGGAACGAACGAAATTAGCACATTATATTTGTCTAATGGAAGTTATGAATTTAGAAGACTTAATAATGCAACAAGTCATCCATTCTATATTAGTGATACGGGAGGGGATCAGGAATCAAATACATTAACCTTTTCAGGAGATGGTAATTATAATTCTGGCATTACTAGTTCTCAATCATTCATAGTTGATTTAAATAATTATCCAGTCAGCTCACCAATATACTATTATTGTACAGCACACAATAGTATGGTTAGTACTTTCACTTATGAAACTGAACAAACTACTGCGCAAACTGCTGCGGAAACGGTTCTGTATATGACACCCACAACTACTTTGATTTACGAAACTATGAAAGAAATGGGCAATATATTTAATGACACAACACTCAATACAGCAAAAAATTATATTGAAACTACATTCGGAATATCAGACGATGAATTATACAAAAATCATAATGAACTGGAGAATGATACTTTATTGAAGTTTACAATGGAACTGACTGGATTGGGAATGGCGGTAAATGATGCTACAACAAAGCCAGGGGAAGTTCCGCCAAAGACAATACATTCGAGCGTTATGGAAGGGATTGCTGAAATGATTAATCAAAAAGGAGCAACATCAACTCCTTTTGATTTTAATCAAATTGGAGAATCAGATGATATTGGAATGATGCTTTATAAAGTAGCTCAAAAAAGACATTCGGGTGAAAACTCAGTTACATTAACTAGTTTAAGTATCGGGATGAATAATGTAAATACACGTACTGGTGTTCAAACCTTTTATAATAATAATAAAAATCTAAGTGTAGTTGGAGAATCTGACGAAGATAGAAGAATGAAACGTATTAAGATGAAAAGAACAATGGCTTTAGTTTTGAGAGGTGGGCGTCATAGTACTGCATCACCTCTTTTAGCTAAACGTGTTTCTGAAGTAGGTAGTGATGTAATTCTTGGTAATTCAGGTGGTTTTGACGAAGCAGAAAATATTGTAAGCAATCCTCCGATGGATACGATAAAACCAGAACCAGAACCAGAGCCAGAGCCAGAGCCTGAACCAGAACCAGAACCAGAATGCTTTAGTAATTTGAGAGTAACTACACCTGAAAATAGACCATCGTTAACTATAAATTGCGGAGAAATTCACGATCGTCGTAATATGGCTTTAGGATGTACAGTTTGGTCAAGTGGAATATATGGAGCATATTCACAAAATAATGTTATTGATGAAGATATTACTAGTCATTGGGTATCGGATACAAATTCAAGTGTACCTGGTTCTATATATATAGGATTAACACTTTCTAAACCCGAAGTTCTTATTGGATTAGGTATTACTTTTAATTTATTTACAAGAGCAAGCGGTATATATAGAGTATACGGTACTGATGTAGGTCCACCACATCATGATTTAACTGGATCATTTTGGGTACCATTTGGTGCATTTTTAGTTACTGGTGGCGGAAGTTATGCACCATTAGATGACCCCCTTTATAAATATTTCACTTTCGGTGGAGGTGGACCAGTTGGAGGAAATTCGGGTGGTTTTACAATTACAGCAATAAAAATTGTAATTGACAAACCAGTACTTAATTTTAATAGACCCGGTATTTCTGAAATACAATTATATTCCGATAGACCAGAAGAACCAGAACCAGAACCAGAACCAGAACCAGAACCAGAACCAGAAGTAGAACCTAATGTATTTTCTACTCTTCCTAACTTACAATTTGCTGTTGATTTATGGGTAACGAACAACAGTGCTGCAATTTTAGAATATGGTATAATTGATGAATGGGTTGTATCTGCAATAACATCTATGGATAGTTTGTTCAAAAACAAAACTACATTTAACGGGAATATTAGTAGCTGGGATGTATCAAATGTTGTAAGTATGTCTCAAACATTTAAAGGAGCAACATTGTTTAATACAAATATTGGTACTTGGACAACAACCAGTTTACAAAATATGAATAGTACATTCCAAGATGCAATATCATTCAATCAACCCATCGGTAATTGGAACGTATCTGGCGTTACGAATATGACTAACACTTTTAATGCTGCTACAAGTTTTAATAGTCCATTAACTAACTGGAATACATTATCAGTTGTTCAGATGAACGGACTGTTTAAAAATGCTGTTAATTTCGACCAAGATATTTCTAATTTCAATGTGGAAAATTGTACAAATTGGACAGATTTTGCAACAAATTGTAGCTTTTCAAAATCAAATTACGACACAATTTTGAGTACATGGGCAACACAAAATTTGTCATCTTCAACAGGAGCTATTAATTTTGGTAATTCAATCTCGGGTGTAGTTGGTTCTGCCGCAAAACTTGTCCTCGCTGCGAATGGTATTACTATTTCTGACGGCGGGGGATTAGTCTCTAATTCTAAAATTAGAATCACGCATCGTCTTGATGCTGTAAGAACAAGTGGACGATTTAGATATTTATTACTTAAGGGAAATAATGTATCTCCTTTGAATATACGTCAGATACAAGTATGGGTAAATAATCAAAACGTAGCATCAGTAAATAATGGGGCTTCTCCAGCGGAATTTAGAGGAGGAGCTTCTGGGGTGGATGAATATACCAGTCAAGATGTACCAACATGGGCTGCAGGCGGAATCACCTATTGGGCATATTATACAAATAATGACAGTATAACAACTCCTAATATTACGTTAGGCTGTCATACTGAATTACCATCATCCTTAAATAATCCTTCTAATGTTGGTTTATATATAGATTTAAATGGCACTTATGATTTGGGTGATCTACAAGCGATAGTTGTTTATAATAGACTTGTTGGACTTTCTGAAAATGGCGTTTCTATTGGTGATTCAATCGCAGGTCTTCGCATCAAAGACTTTAAACCACAATTATTAGATAAAAATCAAGAAGTAATTTTTGATGGTGACTATTTTTCCAGTTCAGATGTTTATCATCATCATCGTGTAAATGGTCCTGCTTGGGACAGTACTATATCATCACTTAAAACAACAAATGAATCAAGTTTTGCTAATGCTATAATTGATAAAACCAGTTATGATTATTTTTCAACTTTTTCATATGATGCAACTGGGACTGATTTCAATGGTACTGGTACGGCAGCAACCGATAGAACAACATCGAATACAATTGATTTGGGTTCTACATATGATATTTCCGGATTAACGGGAACAGCAAGTCGTACAATTATAGCCACTTTCAATACAAATATTGGAGATCCAAATAACGACCATGTAATAGTTGGTTACGGAACAGGAGTGGCTAGCGGTGACAGATTTGCCTTGAGATTATCAAGTTCCACCAGTCTTGGCGGTGATGCAGCTTCTGGTGTGTATGCTCTTGGTTTTTGGGGCGGCGGTGCGCCGGATCATTGGCTCAATTCAAATATAGGTACTGTATCCGCTGGAGTAGAAACTACTGTTGCGGTTAGTTATGATGGTACGAATCTTTACTTATTCTTGAAGAATCCAAGTACTGGTCAGTGGGTAATGGATAGTAATCCGGAATCAGTGAATACAGGAACTGCCTACGGACTTATGATAGCTGGGATGCCGAAATCAGCAACGCAAGTTGAACAAACTTTCAATGGAACAATTGGTCAAGTAAATGTATATGATTTTGCGGTTACAACTACAGACAATATTGAGAAACTGTTCTGGGGTAAAACAGGTGTTTATGAATTCAAAGGAAATACTACTTATAATAATGCGCTTCATTTAGGAGAAGTTTCACTACAATATAATGGAGTTCATAAAGACACTGCTGGAGAGTTTGCTACAAATATTAGCGAAGGTTCTGCAAGTAATCTTATAGATAATGATTCAAACACAAAATATGTAAGTAATGTAGATGCGAATTACGGACAAATTGCTGTAAATAGAAATTATTGGGAAACTACATTTAATAGAGATACAAACGATTTTGAAAATTACAATGTGATTTTAACAAGTGAATCAGTAGTAGACACAGATGTTCCAGTTCAGATAGAAGTTATTGATTTAATTGATGAAATCGCGAATGATTATAAGATTAAAGTAATTGGTTCGCCTCATCAAGATGGTTATACCGGTTTGCGCGTAACTATAGCTGATATCAAAATACAAAACATTAATAGCGGACAATATATTACATTATCTAATCCAAGTTCATCTTCTGTGGGTGGTTCGAATACCGCGGATAGGGTAATTGATAATAGTTTAGCGAGTTATTGGATATCTGAAGATGGAAATGGAGACGGAAGTTCAATAGATGAGATTTGGTGGAAAGCAGATGTTGCTTTAGATTCCAATGCTTTATATAGAATATATGTTACAGGAAGAGAGCATGAAAATAATGAAAGTAGTCCAGTAATTGTACAATTATTAAGGGGTAGTGATGAGAAATTAGTTCGACAAAGTCCTATATTAAAACATTATATTTATGGTGTAGACTCACAAGAAACTGTAGAATGGGATTTTATTCCACCTAATACAGAAAAGGTATTATATAATTCAATTAGTACTTCAGATACATATTTGCCATCCAAAGCAATATTAGTTCCAAAGAATCAAAATTCCATAAATTATCAATTTAACTTGGTAGATGAAACTAAGGAATATATCATTAAAGTAGAGGGATTAAATGATACAAGTATTAGAGGTGGTAGACTGTATATTACAAATGGTTATACTGAATGGGATCCTGATACCCCAAGACAAAATGTCTTAGGACATATGTCGATAAATGGAGAGACCAGTGGTGATCACACGCACTTGTGGTTTGAAAATGAAAATATGACATTTTTACCTCCCGAATTTATTTATCAAGATACTGCAGATCCTTTATCCGCATCAGAAATGAATGAACAGACATCGTCATATTTAAATGGTAGTTCTTATACAACAAGTAATTGGGCATTCGAATGTAGCGCGAAATTATTCATTATAGGATTGGCAGATACACCAATCGATCAATGGGCTGATAAAAGTTCTACAAATTGGTTAAAAAATACTATTAACGGAACCATAAATAACGTTAAATGTTTTGGAGTGTCAACCCACGATGGTACAAATATGCACATATTTAGTGGTGGGAGTTTTGTTAACTATGGTACAGCTCGTGGAAATTGGATAGATAAAAGCTATATTCGACTAACCTGCAATGCTAGCATACTCAAAATATCTTTTGGAAGTGATGCGGGTATTTTGGGGGGAGATGATATTCAATTTACAAATGATACTGGTCTCACGAATCTGTATCCTTTTATTTACATGAGTAGTTCCGGAATTGTTAGCAACATGGGGGGAATATGGCAAGGTGTGACACCAGTAATAGGTACAAAACAAATGAGACTAATTACTCATCATACTGATTTGGAACTAAATATTACTCCAAACGTAGAGACGGGTACTTGGCCTTCTGATTCAAGCTTTGATGATGGAAGCTTTATAAAAGTTAGTATAGAGCAACCAGCTGGAAATACTATTTATAGTTCTGCAGATATTGATATTAATTGGTTAACAAACCTTAATCAATATAGTCAATCCTCATTGGGAGTTAATTATATCAAATTATATTTGAATGTAGATAATGTAAGACCTGCTGCAGGAGGGGGTGGTCTAAATGGAGATGGTGGAGATCAAGGTATTGCTACGGCAAGTGAGTCTATCCGCGAATGGATCTATCCGTCTCAGAGCAAAGATGATTTTGGTGGACCATATAAAGCTTTTAATAACGCATCTTTATCTGGTTCTCCCGGTATTGGATGGCAAACTCATAATAACGTATTTGGTCCAAACTATGGTATAAATACGTGGTTATCATTTAAATTTTCAGAGGCTAAATATATTACAAAATATGCGTTATGGGCAAGACCAAGTCATAGTGGTAGTGGTGCAAATAGTGCTGCGAATGCCTTACCAAAAAATTGGGTAATTCAAGGTTCAAACGATAATATGGTATTATCTTCTTCAAATTTATTAATAAACGGTTCTTTTGATGGGACTAGAACTGGTGGGACTGTCAATTCCGGATTTACTTACCTTACTCAAGCCAATGGAACTATAGATGGATGGTCTTCTTTCAATTCAATAAATCTAATAGACAATGATTCTACGGGAAGGGCTTTGTGGAATGATCCAGTGAAAGCGTATAATGATTCTAACAATAATATAGGACAATATTTTGCGGGGATTCAGGGTCATGGAGGATATATTCGTCAAACAGTAAATATAGAGTATTCGGGTACTTATTTCTTAAAATTTTTAGCGACTGCTCGGGACAATACTACCGGTCCAGAGAATATACAATTTGTAGTCGATTTTAACAATACTACAGAAACATATAACACTTCTGCTCACTTACATACTTTTGCAAGATATGACAAAGAGTATAATATTACTACTCCTGGAACTTATACGTTAGAGATTAGAAATGATTATGTAAATGGACCTGATTATAATGCGAATCTTCTTGATCAAACAATATTTATAGCAAATGTTGCTTTGGTAGAACATCATACTTCTCGTTGGACTACACTAGATACACGTAAATATGAAACTGAAGATACACGGAGTGTTAGTTATGTAAGATCATATGGGTATAATGATGAGTTTTCGCTAATTGGAATGCCATATAGTGAATACAAAATTCAAAATCCAGGGTCATACAAGCATTATCGCCTGTATAATTATTTAACAAATGTCATAAGTGGTATAGTAATAGGCGAATTAGCATATTATGAATCACATCAATTTGAACGGGTTAATACGGTTAAGTCTCCTGAAGCAGATGGTGGAACCACATCGTTTGGAAATACTGTAAGCTCTTATGAAAATACATTAGTAATTGGTGATAGATATAAGAATGCGCCTTTTGGAAGGGCTTATATTTTTAACATAAGTGATGATGGGAAAACAATAACGCATGAACAAACTCTTAGTGATGCTGATGGATTGCCAAATGACGGATCAATTAGTTTCGGAAGTAATGTATTTATTCGAAATGATGTTCTTGTAGTTGGCGCCGCATTTTTAGATACTACACTTGAAGGTGAACCTCAAAGTGGTCATAATAACCGAGGAGGTGCTTTTATATATAGAAAAACGGGTGGAGTATGGAATTTAGAGCAACGTATCACACAATGGTCAAATCCTCAAGGAAATGATAGATATTGGAGACCATTGGCAATAAACGAAACAGGTACTTCAATAGTTTGCGGATGTAAATTTGGGAATGGGTCTAATTTAACTCAACCTGATTCAGATGAAACAAAAACATGGTCGGGAAATAACTGGGTATTTGATTATGTTGGAAATGGAGAATGGCAGGAAAAACAGGCTTTATGGTCTCCATTAGAAACCGATAATAATCATAGACAAAGGTGGAATAGTGTTGTATATAAAGATAATGTTATTGTTGGGGTATCTTCTGATTTTACACACGTATTTAGATATAATGGTGAAAAATGGGAACATGAAGTAATTTTAGATAGGGGTGACTCTGTGAGCTATTACTATAATAAAATTGTAATTGGAGATGATACTAATAATGTTTTGTATGTCTATAAATACAATAACGCAAAGTTGCAATATTCTAATGGTACTTGGGTTTACGCAGGCGGTGTTTGGGAAGAAGAGAGTAAAATATTCCCCCCCTTTCCAACAATAGGTGGGCAAACCGAGAATAGTGATGATTTTGGAGACAATGTACAACTTCAGAATGATACATTAATTGTTGGTGAAAGAAAAGGCGGAGAAAATAGTTATGGGTTGTTATATTATTTCAAATATAGAACAGTAACTAATCCAAGTTGGGAAGAATCTATAACACTGGAGGATAATCATTTCTGGAATGCAGGAGGATTTTCTAGTCAAGATGAGTGGACGACAGTAGAAACACAAACAACTATTAGAGAAGTTACGATTGCAAATAATATGGTTGTTAAATTTCAAAATTGGCATAAAATTTATGACGAATTCGCATACGGATTTTTTTATTGGCCGGCACAGGATAAAACATTTGATTCAACCAGTTCTTATGCTCTTCCAACTGCGTGGGTTGAAGGATTAAATGTAAATACGACTTATCGATACAGAATTTACAATTATGCGAGAGATTCCAATGGTTGGAATCAACCCCTGGGTAATTATTATTGGACTCATTATTTTTCATTAAAAGTTAATAATGTTGATGTTTCTCGTCGTTCTTCGCGTTATATGACTGATACTCCTTTGGAAGGAGTTAATGGAACTCCTCAACACATATTGCAAAATAATGATAAAGGTGTAAGTTACGAATCAACGACTCGTCCTATGGCTGATGGAAGAATATTATTTGAATTTGATAGTATAAAGAATCCAAATGCACCAAACGAATCTGGGAATGGAGTAGGGTTTTCATGGCTACAATTATTTCCAGTAGAAGACGAGTGGGTATGTAAAGATGTTCTTAAAGCCCCTACGCCAGATATTAGTGCTACAGATGATTGGCCTAGTAACACGGGAATGTTTTTTAATATTACAAAAAATCAATTATTTGTAGGCGGCCATGCGGAAACCGGAGATTTTGTTCATGTTTATAAAAATACAATACCGGATTCAGAGCCAATAAAATATGAATGGACTCCAGTAAGATATATTCCACCTATAGTCAGTAATGTAAATTATGTTGGTCCTCATTATTCATATGATGAATTTACATATACCATAACTGGGACTGGTCCTCCAGACCCTATAACCGCTTCAAGTTCGTCGTACAATATTTTTACAAATAACTTGTTTGGGATAGACAATTTAGGCAATATTGGTGACTTTGTTAATGGAACTCCATTTGCCATCAAATATTGGGCTGTAGACACTGACAATAATATACTCATTTCA
>Ga0257110_1000200_pt1 | contig 30901 bp, 38 predicted proteins | sample LP_taG_7_FD_190184 | JGI IMG/M metagenome (GOLD analysis project Ga0257110, IMG submission 190184) | Marine microbial communities from Northeast Subartic Pacific Ocean, Canada - LP_J_2015_P26_10m | ecosystem: Environmental > Aquatic > Marine > Oceanic | place: Canada: Northeast Subartic Pacific...
ACGATTGACGCACCAGGCACTTGGGCGAAGAACACGAGATATCCTCGCTTGAAATGCTCCATAAGTAAATGCGCAGCGATTTCATCGTCAATTTCGTTGCCCGCATCCATCACCACCACAACAACAGTTTTATCACCAGATAATTCTTGTGTGAACCGTTTAGAAAGATCCCAAAAGGAAAATCGTGCAACACTTGCGGTATCGTTCTTAGAGAAGGAGGACATGATTGTATGTTACTTTTTTTTTTGACGAAACATTTTTCAATTTTTTAAAACGGATACTTTTCTTTGAGTTCATTGATACATTTACTTGCTTTGTTGGCGATGTCTTTATCTCCAAGTTTGTCAGGATGATATGCAAGCATCATTGTAATGTAGGCTTTTTTATGTGATTTATTCTCTCTTGAAATTTCAAGAAATTCTTCTTCCAGTTTTTCTTCAAAAGATTCGGGCGGAGCATTTGCAGCGTGTTTCGGTTGTGCGTGCGAAAACCTATCCTGATTTTCTATAAGTGTTTTAAGGTCATGTTTAAGCTGCGCGTTTATGTGTTCAAGACTATTGTATTTATCTCTAAGAGTGCTATATTGCTCTTGGAAATTCATTTTAATAAATTGCATTTCTTTTTTATGTTTTTGGATATCTTTATTATATTTTTCTTTTTCATCGGCGAGTTGTTTTTCCAGTTTTTTAATGGTTTTTTCACGTTGCTTTAGTTTTCTTTCTTCAATTTCTTCGGGTGTCTGTATGGTTATATCTACAGGAAAGGCAATAGCCTTCCAAATATCTTCTTCTTGAATTTTGACGTATTCTTCCGTGGTTAGCTTCGATTTATTCTTAAGTTTTTCAATTTCTCGTAATTTTTTCTTGGCTTTACGTGTAGGGCATTCTGTTTGGGGGACACTAGGAGTATCTAGTGAATAGTAAATATTTTGGCTCAAAGAAACTGGCATTTTAATGTGAATGAAAAATATGTATTCACATTAAATCAGTTCAATTTTTATATTGTATTATTGTATATGAATCAGTTAACAGATTTATTAAAAAAGGATGAACCAACAATAGATATTGTTGGTCGAGTATGTCATCATAAAATACGTATATTATACGCATTATGTAAACACTTTGATTTAAAAAGATATTGTGAAATAGGTGTTCATAATGGTTCATCTATGTCTTATGCTATGAAAGGTGGTGCAACAATGTGTGTTGGGATTGATCCATTTGAGAAATTAGTTACGAAGCAACGTTCAATGATTCATTACCAATCCATGGATAAAATAACAAAAGAAAAGACCTTAATAAATTTAGAAAGAAATAACGTGTATGGAACAGATATAGTGATACATGATGACTATTCAAATAATGTAGATCCTACAAAAATAAAAGATTTTGATTTATTGTTTATAGATGGGGATCATTCTGTTAAGGCAGTGACAAATGATTATAATAGATTTAAAAGTGTAATATGTAAAGGCGGATTTATAGTATTTGATGATTTAGATTTAAGAGGTAATCCAATTAAGGTGTTTAATACTATTTTAAAAAACGATAAAGATGTGGAATTGTATGGTATTTATGAAAATACGGTAGGAATTTTAAGGGTAAAATAAGGAACCAATGAAAATCGTTTATATATTTATTGATAAAAATGTTTATATATAAGATAATCTTTTTCTTTTATTAAGGCTTCTATTTCTTTGTTGACGGATTGTTTTTGTTCATTTTTATTAACATATGTATCTAATTTAGTTTTATCGTATGGTAAATTAAACTTATTACAGAAATCAAGGGTATCTTGTTTTAAGTTTTCTTGTTTTAAAAAATGAACTTTATTTTTAATGTGTTCAAAGAATCCATCAACATCTCCAGGAGTATGATAATCTTTATAGTGAAAAATAAATAAGAAATAGTTGGTAAGTAAGCCATATTCATTGGGTGAACTTATAATATAATGTTTAAAGTATTTGGCATTTTTATCATAACCATTTGCAAACGCTTCTTTATTCGTTAACAATTCTTTTGTGAATGTGTTGATATCATTATACTTATTAACTATACCTTTAACCTTACTACGTAGTGGATGGTTAGGATATTTATAAAAATTATATGTAGAATTATAAAAGGAAACAGGATTTCTAATGGTTGCAAATACAATTTTATTTTCAAGATTACCCATATGTTTTATACATTTGTGTGAAGCAGATAAATTATTAGAATTAAATAAGACTTGATTAATGTATGTTCCTCCAGTTTTTGGTATATGAATAAAAACTAAATTTTCCATTATATATAATGAATATTATAAAAGTAATATTCATTATACTTATTATATTTGTTTGCTTAAAAAATAGGACCCTTTTTTTTGAAGGGTCACATTAAATCCACATTCTTTTAATAGGGTCAAACATTTATTATCAAATTCCTTATCTTTCATTAGTCTTCCGTGTAATTCAACAATAATTTTTTTAATATTGTTTTGAATATAGTCCTTGTATTGGTTAAAGAAAAGAAGCTCACCTCCTTCTATGTCTATTAATAGTGTATTGAAAGAAACATTATATTTTTGTTCTAATGATTTGATGCTGGTTGTTTGTACATTGTATTTTTTAATATTTTTGCTCCATTTATTGTTATAATCAGGATTTTCTTTGTCATCTCTATCCGCGCTACCAGCAACAATAAGATCATAAGTAAACATTTCTTTGGTAGTGTTTTCTTCATCTACAATGGTGCTAATAAACTCCAGATTTTGGCAATCATTATCACTTTTTGTGACATTTAAGGCATCAAGCAATTCAGGATTTGCTTCAACTGACACAATAGTATCTACTTTCCTTGAAGTTAAAACGGATAAATATCCTAAACAACTACCAAGTTCTAAAACTTTATCATTTTTATCTAGTTGGGTTATAAGTTCAAGCTCATCTTTTTCATAACATTTTTTTTTGAATCTATGCATTAAATTGTTATTGACATATCTATTTGGGATGTTTAATTGAACTGTATTATAGTCTATTTTTTTCATATATATATATATATATATTTATGTTTATAAAAATAAATATATATTACGAATTAGAAAGCGGAACCACCAAAGGAGCCACCAAGAACTTCATTGGCAGGAAGAAGCATTGACGTATCCATATTTTGAACAGCGGGGTTAATCGCTGGTCCACCATACATATCATTAAAAGAAGGAGCACCGCCACCACCGCCATTTATGGCGTTAACAATGGATTGGGATTGTGTGGCTTGAGCAGCTTGTTGGGGTCCGTTCATCATGACACCACTCATGGCTTCTTTTTGTGCCGCCTGTTTCTTCCTTTCTTCTTCAGGATTTCTACCTTCAATCATATCAAACAATCGGTCAATAAGAATGTTTGTTTTTTCTCCAAGTTTGGTGTGTAAACTAAGTATAATAATTAAAAAGGATAATATCACATTAGTTACATTAAAGTCTTGATATTGAATTTTACTGTAGGTTGGAACTGCTAAAATAAGTCTATGTATTAGAAACATACCAAAAAACATGAACAATATTTGTCCAACAACTTCTGCTAAAACCTCGACACTCCCTTTTTCTTCATCCGCGTCTGGAATAAGTTTTTGAATAGAGCGGTTCAGCAATAATATAGGAGGAACACTTAAAAGAGAATATTGTGCTATATTAAATAGTTCATTTTGGGTGTCTTCGTCAAATTTAAGTATATTGCCTATAATATTATTTTTTGAATTAGTGGTTTCACCGCCTTCCATAGTATTCATATGATTTATAACAAGAAATTAAATTTATGAAAAAGAATTAAAATGAACCAAATATAATTATATAAATGTTAAAAAGTCAATGCGAACATATGAAAACTCGTAATTCCGTGTATCATGAAGAGAATCAATATATAAGTCTAATTCAAGATATTTTAGATAAGGGGCACGATGAAGTTGGTAGAAATGGAAAGGTAAGGGCGGTATTTGGGGCGGCGATGCATTTTTCATTGGAAAATGATACGATTCCTTTATTAACAACAAAAAAAGTGGCATGGAAAACATGTTTTAAAGAGTTATTTTGGTTTTTGAGAGGTTCAACAGATAACAAAGAGTTAAAATCGGCGGGAGTTCATATATGGGACGGTAATTCATCGCGCGAGTATTTGGATTCAAGAGGATTGTCGCATTATAAAGAAGATGAATTGGGTCCGGTATATGGGTGGCAATGGAGAAGATTTAATGAACCATATACGGGTGAGAAACAGGAGAATGATGGTAATCATCCCGGAGATCAGCTGATGTATATTATAAATCATTTAAAGGACCCTGAAAAGAGAACTTCGCGAAGACTGATAATGTCGGCATGGAACATATTGCAAATGGAAGAGATGGCTTTACCCCCATGTCATATATTAGTTCAATTTAATGTATTTGACGGAAACAAATTAAGTTGTTCCATGTATCAACGAAGTGGGGATGTAGGATTGGGTGTTCCCTTTAATATAGCATCTTATTGCGCATTAACACATATTTTAGCAAAACACTGTAATTTAGAGGCTAAAGAGTTTTGTTATTATTTAGGAAATGCACATATATATGATGACCATTTGGATAAACTAAAACTTCAAATAGAAAGAACACCATTTGATTTTCCAAAAATAAACATTAAAAATATACATGATAATATAGAAGATTATTGCTTAGAAGATTTAGAAATAATAGATTATGTTCATCATCAAACAATACAAATGGATATGCGTAAATAGTATTATAAAAATATATTTTTGGTAAATAGTATGAGTTCTAAACAAGGATTAGCAGCAGCTCGTCGTAGACGTGGCTCTAGTCAACAGGTAATGGCAACACGAGCCCAATCTGTAGCCACTCCAACAAATCCAGCAACAAATAATAAACAAGTAAACAACAAACAAATTAATATTAATCAGTATGTTGTATTTTTAAATAATAAAATAGAAACAATTGAAACTCGAGTCAATGACACTTTACAAAAATTGGAAACTCGAATAGTAGATGAAATATCAAAGATGGAAAATACACCACTAGGATTAAATGTAAGTACCTTAGAACAGGCTATGGAAATGCAGAAATCAAAAATTAACAAAATGAACGCATTGATAAATGATTTACAACATAATTATTTGGTATTAAATACTTCATTAATAAGTATGAAAGAGAACATTAAACCAGAAATGAAAGATATCAAAATGGAAACAGACCATACCGAATTTATAAAAAAAACAGATGTGGTTAGTGTTTCTATTAAGGAAGAGGAGGAGGAGGAGAGCGAGGAGAGCGAGGAGAGCGAGGAGAGCGAGGAGAGCGAGGAGAAAGAGGAGAAAGAGGAGGAAGTGATTGATGACGTTCATGTGGAACCGGAACCTTCGATGGACGAACATGTGGAACCGGAACCTTCAACGGAGGAACAGAATGTTTTTTTGGAGAATCTTGAAAAGACGGATTAGATTTTATGGAAGAATGGGCGAAGGATTCAAAAATATTAATTTCATCACTAAAAAGTGGCATTATAATAACATATATTAATATTTTTAATTATTTTACATAAAATTGATTAAAAATAAATAGAATAATATGATACAAAACATGTTGGTCAAACTAAATGACATTAAGCGAGCAGAAGAATTTTCCCATTTGGTGATGAATATGCACAGATTTACAGATAGTATTATTATAAATTTCTTGGATGAAGGATTTTATTTTCAGGGTATGGAGCAATCTCAGGTATGTTTGTTCGAAGTAAATCTTACTAAAGGTTATTTTGATCAATATGAAAAAACAACAGGCGATGCTCCAACTATTGGATTAAAAACAACAATTTTGCAAAAAATATTTAATTCGAGAGACAGTGACCAAACCGTAGAAATGAAATATAATGGAGACCCGGACAAGATTCAAATTTCTTTTGAAAGTATTAAAAATTCAAAAAGTATTCCTAAATTCTTTGAAGTTCCGCTAATAGATGTGGAACAAACAAATTTATCTATACCAGATAAAGAATATACAGCAGAAGTTAATGTGGAAACAAAGACCTTTAGCAGTATTGTATCCAATTTGCTTGTTTTTGGAGAAGATATTAAAGTAAAGTGTCAGGAAGATGAAATATGGATGAGCAGTAGTAATTATGAAGGGGAAATGAAGGTATTTCTAATGGATAAAACGGAAAATGATTACATTATAGAGTATATATCTGAACAAGAGTGTGATATACTGCTACAATTTAAAAGTAGATACATATCTAATTTTTGTGCATTTTCAAAATTAGCAAAGAATGTATGGTTGTATTTTACTGAAGATGAACCAATGCAAATGAAATATGAAATGGGTGAGGAATCGTATGTTCGGTTCTATCTTGCTCCTTATAATGATAATGAGTAAAAATGACTAAAAATAAGTATATAAAATAATTAATATGGAATATTATTCATCATTTATATCCTTAGCTATTTTTTGTTTAATTTTATTTGTGTATTTACATATATTTTTTCATATTAAAACAAGTAATGATTTAGAATTATATGAAATTACACCACCATCTAAAGATAAATTACATGAGATTTGTGACTTGAAACAACCTGCAATGTTTAAATTTTACAATAAAAATATTTATGATGTGTTTAATTTAGAAAGATTAAAGAAAGAATATGGAAGTTTTGATGTAAATCTTCGAGAGATTAATGATAACGAGGGGAGATTATATTTTAAATTGCCATATAAAGTAGCCTTAGAGTTATTTGAAACGGAAAAAGAAAAAAAATACTATTTAGAAAACAATTATGATTTTTTTAATGAAACACAGCTGCTGAATAATTTTAAATCAATAGATGAATTATTAAGACCACAAATGGTATGTGACTGTAACTATGATTTGATGATAGGGACAAAGGATGCTACCACTCCATTGAGATATACTTTAGAAAATCGTCATTATTTGTATTGTTGTGAAAGCAGTGCAACAGTGAGATTAATACCTCCAAATTATTCGAAATACCTATATATGGAAAATGATTATGTGAACTTTGAATTTAGATCCAAGATAAATCCATGGAATGTGGAAGAAGAATATAGAATAGATTTTGACAAATGTAAGTATTTTGACGTTGATGTAACTATGGGGCAAATTATTTACATACCAAGTTATTGGTTGTATTCTGTAAAGTTGTCTAGTAATAGCAATATTCTTGTGTTTTCTTATAGAACATACATGAGTTCTATAAGTATTTTGCCACAGTTATCGATGTCTTTATTGCAAAAATATAATGTAAAAGAAAATAGCACGGAAACATTAAATCATTCTATTCCTGAAAACGTGGATGAAATAAGTTTAGATGAAAAAATTGATTTATCAGGGAATTCTAATATAGAAGAGACAAATGACACAGATTTATCAAAAATTGATTAGAATAAAGGATAGAGATTATAAAGAATGGGAAATATCTTACTTAAATGATGATGACCCAGATAAGATTAAAAATATAGATCCAATTCAAAATAAATTATTTGACGGTGACATATTTTATTTTGAAAACGATACGATAATCCTTAAACAGTCGCCTCTAAGGGATAAAAAACAATTATGTGGTATTTTAATACTAGGACAGAATAAAACATTTGGAAAATATAAAAATAAGTTGCTTTTTAAATGTATTCCATTTGATAAAAATTATCCAATGTTTTTGATACCTTATGAACAAAAGAATAATTTCAATAAAAACTATAAAAATAAGTATGTGGTATTTAAATTTGATAATTGGGAACAGAGGCATCCAATAGGAAAACTAATGAATTCCTTTGGCGATGTGGATAATCTAAATTCATTCTATCAATATCAGTTGAATTGTAGAGACCTAAATATATCTTACAAAAACTTCATGAATGGAACGGTTGGAATAGGAAAACGAAAAAAGGGTGAATCTGTGAAGGATCTTTTAAATTATTATAATAATATTGTGGATTTAGAAGAGGAAGAAGTATTCACAATAGATCCGGAAGGTTGTCTAGATTTTGATGATGCTGTTAGTATTCAAAAAGATAAAAAGGCTAAGTATGTATTAAGAATATATATATCTAATGTTTCCTTATGGTTAGATTTCTTTCAATTGTGGGGGATTTTCTCGGATAGAGTATCTACTATTTATTTTCCAGACAAAAATTATCCAATGATTCCAACTATTCTTAGTAATGGATTGTGTAGTTTGCAGGAAAATCAAACAAGGATTGCATTTGTGTGTGAATTACATATACGAAAACTGAAAATAGAGGAGATTAAGTTTTTCAATGCTAAAATACGTGTTAGAAAAAATTATACGTATGACGATAAAACATTAGCTACAGATACAAATTATTTGCGCCTTTATAATTTGACGAAGAATTTAAATGAGGAGAAAGATACCAGTTATTTGCCATTTGTTTATGACAGTCATGATGTAGTTGCCTATCTAATGATTATGATGAATCATTTGTGTGCACGTGACATGGGAAGTCATAAAAATGGGATATATCGTTCTATTCTTATGAAGGAAGAAAGTATAGGGACTGTTCCAGAGAAAATAAGAACATTTATTTCATTGCTTAGGAATTCAACAGGTAGTAAATATGTGTTGTATAATAAAGAAATAGGGCATGCTATTTTAAATTTAAATGAATATGTACAAATTACATCTCCTATACGCAGATTAGTGGATCTTTTGAACATGATGTGTTTTCAGGATAATCATAACATAACGAAATGGAAACATCTGCAAGACAAAGAAAACTTTTATAATGGATGGCTGGAGAGATTAGATTATGTCAATGATGTTATGAAACAAATTAAAAAAGCGCAAAATGACTGCAATGCTCTACATATTTGTTTAACATCTCCAGAAATATTGGAAAACTTTTACGACGGTTATATTATAGAACGAGAGGAGAATGAATCTAAGAATTTATTTCAGTATTCAGTGTATTTGAATGAGCATAAGATGATAGTAAAGATGAAATCTATGGAAAAATATGAAATTTATAGCGAGCATAAATTTAAAATATTCGTGTTTCAAGATGAAAATTCTCTAAAGCAGAAAATTAGGGTCCAGTTGTTTTAGAGTTATTATAATATATAATAACTATCTAACAACCCTATCAATTGTAAAAACAATATCATCCCATCGTCTCTTTTTTTTTCTTAAATCATATGTTTTTATATATTGTTTAAGTTCTGGGGGTGTTATATCTTTTAAATTTTCTAACCAGTTTATTTTTGGAATATCCTCTATAATTAAGATTCCATTTTCACTTAATAATGGAGAATATAATTCTATAAATTTTTCTTGACTTTCTAAAGTATGGGGTCCGTCGTCAAGTAAAAAGTCGAATTTTTTATTTTTAAATTTTTCTTGGATAAATGTTTCTGTATAAGCATCGTCATTCAAATACAGACATATTCTATCATTTGTTTTTAATTCTGGTATTTGTACATTATCGATTATATCGCATGCATATATGGTTGCTTTTGTAAAATACTCGTGCCATAGTCTTATACTTCCTCCTCGGTTAACACCTAATTCAAATATGTTAGTTGCGGTGTTTTTTATTGGTTCTAATAATGTATCATATAGTGGTAAATAGCTATGAGCCACATTTTTATCTGTCATACCGCGAGTTAATCGTCGGTCTTTTGGATAGCTATTGTTTATTTTAACTAAACTCATTATATATAATGGAGTTTTTAAAAATGTAATAATTATAATCATAGTACAAGTTTAAATAGTTCAGGATTATTTTTTATGGTGTTTATCAAATTAATGTCGTCTTTAAAATAGTCATTTATAAAATCGTCTAAAATTGGGTCATCCAATAAATCATTTTCATTGTAAATAGGAACCGACACATTATTTTTAGGCAATGGTATATTCTTGTTTTCAATACCTAATAAATTTATAAGTTTTTGAATTTTTGGATTTAGTTCTGTTTCATAAGTTATGACAATAATATTTTTGTAATCTGTTTTTTTATCTATCCATGAACAAGTGTTTCTAAAATGAGCGGACCAAGTAAAACCCTCGCATAATTCTTCAGGATTTGTTTTAAGTATATTAATGAAATCAATAATAGAAACATTTTCATTACATTTTTTAAATTCTTCACTTCTTTTAAAATTCTTCATGTCTAGACTTCCATTTTTCCAGTATTTATACATAGATAAAAATCTTGATTTTACATCTCTAACAACAATAATAGGATTATTATTGTTTTTACATATTGATGCGTGTCCCATTCCTCTAAAAGAGGATCTATAATGTAAATAAAAAAAATTTTCAATCGATGTTCCTCCAGATTTTGTGGGATGAATAAGTGTATATCTCATGGATTCTTATTGTGTATTAAGAAAACATAATATCTTCATCACAATATTCTTTAATAATTTTCATATCAGGAATAGAACGTTTTGGGGTCTTCCATTTTGCGTCACGATACCAAGTTAGTTCGATATCGTGTTTACGGCAATTGGGAAGAGCGAAATTGAAAAACTCGTGCATTTCGTCTTGGGATACCTTTCTTTTTTTTGTGTAATTTCTTAGCAGATAAATTTCATAGGGGGTTCGGTCTGCAGAATTTTTCAAGGTAAACATAGATAACATCTTTTCTATAGGACCAGCAACAATAACGTCTAAGAAATACACACCCGGAGATTTGGTTTCAATCCCACAAATAACCATGATTTTTTCAAGATATAAATCCCGATTTACTTTTAAAAATCTCTCCACGTCATCAGAAAAAATATCAGTCCTACTTCTTAGAACATGCTTGTACCCAAGTTCTTTGGCCTTTTCCACGCCGGTTTTAATACATAATATTTGCGAGTTATGTTTCTGGGTAATCATACATTTTTTTAGGGGTTGATCACTATTTAAAAGGACGATGAATCCATGTTTTTCTAATCTTTCTGTTATTTCTTTATTCGTATTATCCCATGTAGATATCATTTTATGGGAAACGTTTTTATAGGTTTCAATAAGGCGTCTTGCAAATAATTCGCTCAGTTGCCCAGTAATTAATATCATGGTGTCTTCCATTATAATATTAATTTCGTCCATTATAATATTAATTAGAAGAAATTTAAATACTTTTAGTGTACAATACTAAGTTCTTTTATAATAAATATTTTCATAGTTATTATAATAGATGAAAAAAAATGATTCACAAGAATGGAAAACGATTTCATCCAGTGAATTTTCAATACCAGATACCATATATAGCTATAAAGAATGGGAAAAATACAAAAATAGAAATAAATCATTTATAAAAAAAGAACATAACAACGAAGAATTAACAAATGAATGGAAAATAATAATGACTTCAAAATACCCTTCTAATTGTAATTATATAATAAATGAACCCGAAAACAATTTGGAATTTTAATAAAATCTCTCTAGAGTTCTTTTACAATATAAAAAAAATTTTGGTATAATATATGTTATATATGATGTTTCATTGATAAAACAACTCAATCGTTTCTATTTGTTTTTCACTTTGATTGTCTATCCAATATTGAATGGTTTCGAGCAACAATTTGGAATTTTAAAATGTGTGTATATCATCCACAAATCTAAATGTATATCCACCTGTCTGATAAAGTTTTTTACCATTTTTTTTTGGATTTAAAACTGCTGATATTTTTTCAGGTTTTACTCCTGAACATTGTTTTGAAGCTTCTGTATGCTTCGTGAAAGTACCAATATACTCTTTTGTTAATTCATCAAATTCTTTTTGATTAGATATCATCTGTTTAGGTTTGCCTCTTGTATTCAACTTAAAACCACTTAATTTATATGCTTTATATGGTCTTACATCATTTAATTTTACTCCATTAATAATGTTATTGATAAAATTTTCATGATGATCGTCCGGGAATATTAATTTAATATTTTTGTTTTTGAAATTTCTTTTATTCAATTCTTCATAAAATTCATCCATAGTTAAAGTATTTCGTGCCTTATTAATAAAACCCATAACTAGTTGTAAATTTCCTTCATCTATATGGCTTTTGTCATTGTCGATTCTATCTATACTTAACCAGAAATGACTACCACTGTAACTATCATTATCCAACGCGTTAAAATATCCCGCATCCATTCCAGTAATATTACATTTACTATGACAATTCTTTACCAATTGAATATATCTTTGCTTACAATCATCATGTTTATATATTTTATCTTTATTATCTTCATCATCATATATAGGAGTCCAAGGTGTTGAACCTTTTTGTTGTTTTCTTGTAGTAAAACCATATTTATTTAAATCAATCTCATATTCTTCATTACTTTGTAATGCTTTAACTAAATCAATAAATAGGTCTAAACTCATGGTGCCTCTCATTAAATTACATAATTCACAACACATATTTACATTTTCATTTATATAACCAATTGTGTTATTTATTCTGTCTGGAGATAATCTACAAGGATTATATCTAGTTTCATTACCAATAGTTATAATTAGTTCTACATTACAGTATAAACATTTATTTTCTTGTATATCTAATTTATCTTTAATATTCTGACCGGTTATAACAACTTCTGATTTATATTTTTTTTTATCTCTAGAACGAATTCGTATTGCATTCTCATTCAATATATCTTCTTGTGAACTATGAACCTTTATATTTCTAGTTTCTTTATGATTTTTTTGTTTACAATACTTACTACAATGTCTTATTTCTTTGCCCCCGGTTGTACTATCGGTTACACTTGTTAATATAAAATTACAACATTGTGAATATTTGCATGTTATATATTGTTTAATTTTTTGTTTATCTCTTATTGAGATACATTCCCAACATTTATCATAAAGACCAGCACCAGCACCATAATTTTTATAATGAAACTCTTTTAGATTTTTTTCTTCATTGCAATAAGGACATTTTTTTTCATCATCTTCAAAGCATTCATTACACACAGTTTTGTGGTGGGTAAAAGTATAATCTGTTAAATTATAATCTTTTTCGCATTTCACACATTGTTTTACTTGAAGTTTAAAATAATTGTCGGCCTTTTCTCTACTATCAAAATAATATTTATTTTGTGAAGTTACTAATTTGTTACTTTTAATACCATGACTATTTTTGGTATATTCACCTCTAAGACATTTGTAGATTGTGTGTGAAAGTTCTTCTTCTTTAATTTTAGTAGATATATTTATAATCTCTTCTATAAAATTTCCATCTAAATCATAAGAGTAGCATATTGGATATTTATTTTTTATGGATTTTCCTTCGTGCTTAACTCTAAATACTCTTCCATCCCAACTACCTTTTTCCCCTTTTTTATTTATATAGATTTGACCTTTCACTCTGTCCGCGGGTTTGGGGGGTAATACAGGTATCGTTTCTTGGCGATGTTCGCATTCACTATCGGCGCAAACGCACGTTGAACGGGCAAACGCCCCGGGTATAGTTGACATTAAATTTAATTATATTTTAATAAAACTCAAACTTTTTGTTCAATTTTTTAAGTAAGATTTAAAACTAATTTAATCAGTATATATATGACGACGCCGGAGTATGTTAATTATTGTATTGAAATAAATGATAAAATTCGCGAATTTGATTATTTTAAAGAGAAAAAACCTAAACAAAAGAAAAAGATAATAAGAAAGGAAAAGCGTGATGATAAAAATGATTTTGAGATTATAAGTAAGGACGACATTCCGCGTTTAACTACGATTAAAGAACGATATAATTAGGGTCCAGTTTCAATAATGGAAGTAAATTATAATACTTTCTTAAAAAGCATAAAAAGTTAATATTAAATAACACGGTTATAATTGTAAAAAAAATAATAAGATCTATATTTCCGCTAATATGATTATTAGGATATTCAACTCTAAGTTGTATTCGTTTTTTTGTATTTACCTTTAAGGATAGTAAAAATAGTAATCCCATTGTTTTAATACCAATTTGTGATGATTGGTATATCATATAGCATTTTATTCTTGATGGATTACGTTTACTTGCGCCACCATAACCAATAAATAAGAAAATTGCGTAAATAATAAATTGGTAATAGTATAATATAAAATACATGATATTTAGAAAAAAATCTATAATACATAAGTACTTAATACTATGCGTGTCTTTTTCAATTTCTAATAGTTTTGAATATGTTTCAACGGCACTGACTTGTGAAGGAATCAGGTGACCCGTGGATTCAGCAATTGGCTCAGCAATTATTTCAATAACTTCTTCAGGTTGTGTATTTTCTTTTTCTTCTATGGGTTTCGCAACAACCTCATATTTACAAACAGTTGACTCATTGGATTCATTTGATTCATTCATCATTATTTATATATACATGATTATATTTAAATAATGTCATTATTTAATGAGTTTTATGGACTACATACATAAAGGTTTCGTGTCCATCTACCAAAAAAGTTTGAAGATTATCTCCTTGAGATACAATTTGATCAATAACAACCCAATTAGAATATTTCATTTTACCAATATCTTCAATAACAACCCATCCATTAGTATTTAAATTTTCAAGGGCAAATTGAAGAGTATTTAAATTTGCACACACATTATGCAGACCATCGTCGATAACTAAATCATATTTAACAGACTCAAATGCGGTTTTTAATCCTTCAAATGATTTTTCATCCATTTGGTCCACATAACAGGTTTTAATTCGTTCTTCTTCAAAAAGAATTTTTTTATCAACATCTGCTCCATACAAATTAGCATTTGGTAGAAATTCTTTTAATGCCTTTAGAGATGCTCCGGGTGTTCCATTTTCTCCCATATTTGAAGCAACGTTGACATCATTTGTTCCAAGACCAATCTCAAGAATATTTAAACGGTTTTCAATACCAAGTTGTTTAAAAATAGAATTATAAACAAAGTGATAGTTGTGAGATCTTGGTTTATTTTTGTTATTTGCTTTATCAGAGTTGTGCTTGTTAAATAGTTCGCCCAATTTATCTGCAGTTCCATCGTTAAAATTACTAATATGATATTTGGTTACCATGGGAGAATTAACATGTCTAACCAGTTTGAAGAGCTGAGGAATAAACTGTCTTGCTGCTTCACACCAATATTGTTTATTTTGATTATCATTCGCAGAATCACTAGAAAAACTACGTTTTAGAATGGCTACAGACATTATGTAAATGTAATTGATTATTTTTAATGAAAATATACGTAATTAAATATACAAGGATTGATTTACAACGATATATTTTAAGGTATGTTGTTGTATTTCTTTACATTTAGAAAGAAGAGTCATATCATTTACTATTTCACAAATGTCTTCTATTTCAGATACAATATTGTTAATTTTAAGAATAGCCTTTATAAACTCTCCTAAAAATATTCCCTTTTCATGTTTAAATTTCTGGATTAAAGCTTTGGATGTTTGTTCGTTATCGACATCGCACCATTCCATGGTGAAATCAATAATATCAAAATTGAGATTATAGTCTTCTCCTGTAAATAAATTCTTTTTCTTTTCAAAAAAGAAGAAATTTTCATAAGAATCTTGCAAGTCTATAATTATACTGTTAAGAACTTTGTCGGGTGAGTTGGGGGTTGCATTTTTTAGATCATCTGCTACTGTTATATTTGTAAAACAACTAAATAATCCAACAAGTTGTTTATAGGTTAAGTTAGCAAAATTATCATGATTATACATTAGTGTAGAAAATGCAAGACAATGCATTTCTTTTATATTAGATGCGATCGTTCCTAAATGTGTTAAACCTGTAAGTTCTGTTTCTGGAATTTTATAAAAGAACCCTTCTTCTAGAAGAAAAGATTCTATTGTTTCAACGTTTTTTTGTAGATAAGTTCTAGCTTGTTCTAAATCATGTTTAATAGTATAAACATGTTTGCATTGCTCCCGATGATTTAATACAATATTTTTATCGTTTTCTATATTTTTATAGACTTCACGAAAGATTTTTAACTCTTTCGTTATTTTTTTCTTTGTTTTCTGTGGTGCGGTTTCAAGTCTTGACATCATATTAATATATTCATTCACGCTCGCCTCTGGACAATCACAAGTAGAAAATTGTTTCTTTAATTGTGAACAATGTTCTTCTGCTACTGTGAGTTCTTTTGATAATTGCGACATTTCATTTACAATATCTTGTGCGACCATACTTGTAGTTGTATATTCGATTGCCTTATTTTGATAAATAGGTATAGAATTAAGAACATATTGAAAGGAAAGTTTAAATTTAGATTTAAGTTTGTCTGGTGTATTACTTAATGCTGTTCTGTAATCTGTTGCAGTTGGAATCTCAAACATACTATTTAAATGTATGACATATCCTTTTGGATCAAACCCTCGTCTACCCGCGCGACCCGCTTGTTGTGTATATTCGTGAGAATGTAGAAATCGTTTGCAAGTTCCGTCAAATTTGTTTAACTCGGAGAATATAACTGTTTTTGTGGGCATATTTAACCCAACGGAAAAGGTTTCTGTTGCAAATAGTAGTTTTATATATCCCTTTGAAAATAGGATTTCTATCATTTCGCGTAAGATAGGTATAATTCCTGAATGATGTACGGCTACACCCTTTTCCAATAACTTAATCATAAATTCATATTCAGGAAGACGAATGAATTCTTTGTAATTTGCAAGTTTCATTAGGATTTTTTCGCTTTCCTTTCTTATTGTTTCCATATTTTTAGGATCTTCATGTAAATTTGCGGTTATTTCACTTGCGTAGATTTCCACATTTTTCCGTGAGTACACAAAACAAATAGCGGGAAGCATTTTGTTGATTTTTAAATATTTCACTACATAATTAAAGACACCCGAACGTCGTGGAATCATGCGATTCTTTAGCATGTAATTCTTTGCCTTCTTTACTTTATTGTATGAAAGTTCATTGAATTCGCCTTTTCCTTTTTTAATAAGAATAGGTTTATTTGAAATAGATTCAACAAGTTCTTTCATCGTTTTATCGGTTATTTTTTTAACATCTGCGCTGTTAGCCGATATCCACATGTAATGTTCCAATGGAACCGCGCGAATTGAACATGGAGTTAGAACAACCTCTTTTTTCTTAATATTTTCAATCCATTTTGCAAAGGACTCGGGTGCATCAATGGTGGCTGAAAGCATGATGAGTTGTACGGAGGGTGGAGACATCATGAAACATTCCTCCCATACGGTTCCGCGGTCTGGGTCATTAATATAGTGCACTTCGTCAAAAATAATAGCCCCTACCTCTTTTTCTATATTAATGTTGAAATCAAGAGAAGCAACTTTGGTAATATTTTTATCCATAAGATCTCTTTGATACAGATTATTTCTAAGGATTTCAGTAGTCATGATTAATACATCTGCTTCTGGATTGTCCTTTATATCTCCAGTTAAAATACCAAAAGTTATGCCAGGATATTTATTTGTGAATTCAAAATATTTCTGGTTTGAAAGCGCTTTGATAGGAGACGTATAAATTACTTTTTTACCAATAGATTTAAAATATTCAATTGCAAATTCTGCGGGGGTTGTTTTACCAGAACCAGTTGGTGCAGTTACAAGAGAATGATTTCCGTCGACGATTGCGCGAATAGCATATTTTTGCCAGATACTTAATTCAAATGAAAAATATTTAAAATACTTTTCATATGAGGAAAAATTATCTGCGGGCGTGTTTTCGGGGGCAACGAAGACCATTCTTATTTATATTACTGTTATCTTATTAAGTAGGTTTCATATAATTATAATAAAATTGAAATATAAAATTATATTATATAAAATAATACACACAATGCGAACATTATCATCCGTTTTGATCCGGAGTTTAGAATCGAATATGAAAGCAAATGTTTTGGCAAAAAAAATAAACAATAAGTGGATCTGGAGTTCGCGGGGAGATTTGCTATCAAACATAACATATTGTAGAAAGGTGCTGCAATCACAAGATATAAAAAAAGGAGATCGTATTGCTTATAAGGGAGATAATTCAATGGAGTGGATAGCCTGGAATCTGGCATCTAATTCATTAGGCGCAGTATGGGTTCCTATGTATACCAATCAAAGCAATGAATATTGTAACCATGTGCTAAATGATAGTGGAGCGACGCTATGTATTATGGAAAATATGGATAAGCCTTATACGGATACAAAAATATTATCAAATACTATCGGGGACACTTCAATAGGTATAGAAAAAATAGATTTTATAGAGAATGATATTGCTACCTTGATTTATACTTCAGGAACAACGGGTTCTCCAAAGGGCGTAATGTTATCGAATGAAAATATAATATCCAATATTGAAACGACGCGTTCTCGTTTTAAAGATATGTATACAACGACTTCTTTAAATATATTGCCTTGGGCACATATTTATTCACAAACATGTGAATTGTATTACAATTTGAAATATAATAATAAAATGGCATTAGCAAGTAGCCGAGAGACCTTTATAAAGGAGTGTAGAGAGATACAACCAGAAGTTCTTTATGTGGTTCCGCGTGTATTAGAATTAATTAAATCAAAAATAGATGTATTGGATATTCCTTATGTAAGATATGTAATACCATTTGCATTACAACAAATATTTGGACAGCGTTTACAGGTAATATTTACGGGTGGTGCAAAACTGCAGGATAAAACGAGGCAATTTTTTGCAAATAATGATATTATAATATGCGAAGGCTATGGTACTACAGAATTATCTCCCATGGTTTGTGTAAATCACATGAATGACCCACGAAATGAAGAAAGTATTGGTAAAATCTTAGATACTATTATAGTAGAAATAGTTGAGGGAGAGATACAAGTTTCAGGACCGAGCGTTATGTCTGGTTACTGGAATAATGAGGATGCGACGAAAAGGGTTTTGGTAGAAAGAGAAGGTAAAACATGGTATAAAACGGGTGATGCTGGAAGGATAGAGGATGGGTACTTATTTTACGAGGGAAGAAGGAGCGATAATTATAAATTGAGTAATGGAAAATTTGTGAATGTAGATAGTGTTGAGAATGTAGTAAAGAGATTTGTCAAGGGAATGGTAGTAGTATTTGGAGAAAATAAAGATTATAATGAATTGATTACAGATGAGATTATCCACCCAGATACGCTAAGAGATATAAACGAATGTTTAGATAATTATTTAAAAATAAAAAAGATTCATTATTTGGATACGGATGAATGGAGCCCGTATTTAACGCCAAAAATGAGCGTGAAGAGAAAATTATTGATACAAGAGAAATACTATTATCTTAAAGTCTAATAAAATTGAAATGATAAATCTCTCCAAAATATATTATAAATCATGAATCATCAAGCGAATCATCAAGATTGGGAACAAGTTGTTTTGAAAAAACCGGCGCATCTTGTGCCCGGTGCGAAAAAAGGTGGCTGTGGAGGTCCAAAGCCCCCGCAAGAAGGCGATGAATTTAAACTACCAAAGATCGGTAATAATTTGAAGGTTGCAATGATGCAGGCGCGGGTGGCGAAGAAAATGTCGCAAAAGGACTTTGCCCAGAAATTGGGTGTTCCAACGGATATTGTAAATAAGTATGAGACCGGAAAGATTGTTCCTAACAACAACTTCATTGCAAAGATGGAACGTGTTCTTGGTGCGAAATTGCCCCGGGCTATAAAACCTAAGAAATAAAAATAATAATCATTTTCGATTATTATTATTAAAAAATTGAATGAAATGTGCATGGACTAAATAAGTATAAACAATGGAGCATGGTCCTTTGAAAGATCCAACATTTACGAATGCAATGGAGACGATTATTCGGCATCATAGCTATGCAACTTTGGCAAATCGGCTAGGAGAGATGGATAAGGAAAACCAGTTTGTAGAGTATCACACGTATGATTGTGCATTGTGTTATTTAACGTGGAAAGCAATAAGGCACGATCCGGAGATGAATGAACCAAAGGAAAATTTAAGGAAACGGATTATAGATAATTTACAAAAAATAAAAGACCATACGGATTCATAGATTAAGCAATGCACGAATTTCAAAGGGCACAAGCCAATACGTGTGTAAGAATAAGATTTTTATCCAATTATTTTTTTTCCTATAGGATGATAGATATGTTTCCTCATCAAAATAATAATGGGACAGTTCTTGAGCAAATATACCAAAATTAAAAATCATAAAACATTGCATTAAGGTGACTTTCCTCATATATTTGTTTACAATAAAGGCATATACTGTAAATAGAATGGTAGATATTCCAGCAACGTCTTTATCTGGGATGGAATATTTATTGGATATCCAGTAGACAGCGCATATGAGTTGTGGAAATTGAAATGGTTTATTCCGTATGAACTTTTGGAGAGATGCAAATAAACCAAGATAGCAAATGGAGGTTGTGAGGATATGAAAACAAATGTTATATTTATTTTGATGGAATTCGGAGAATTCTTGGAATTGTTCATAGTAGAGTAATTCTTGAGTTTTTTTTTGATACTGTGATATACCGATACTAATACATAGAATAAATGATGTTATACTGCTTGGTGTAAATAATAGTTTATTTTTAGGATATATGAAAAGGAATGAAAGAAATTTATAAATCAACAAATCTCTCCAGAACACACCTGGAGGAATGATTTGAATAAAAGTTTGAGTCAAGCATATGTAGCAGGATATATATTCCATGAAACAATGAAATCGAAAACTATTTCTATATACACCCTTATATACAAGAAAAATAATTGCGAGATTTATAATACCTATAAAAAGTTCCGTATATCCCCCTAGAATAGTAATGGAATTAATAAAGAAGGAAAGTGTGTAGGATTGTGCATTTTTATAGGGATTAATCGAATTTAAGAATTTACTTCTTGCAAATGAATTGTATCGTAAATTTAAAAACTTAAATACTTTGGCGAATGGTTTCATGAAGGTGGGGTAATCATAGAAATGCAGTTTAAAGACGATGCGTGATTCATTGTGGGGATTATTATATCCTGACTGAATCCAATGTAGGTCCCTGTTAAAATCATGGCATATAAAGTTCTTAGGTTTAATGACAATATTATTTTCATCTGGATTATTAAAGGGTAGAAAGGTGGTGGTGTTGTTGGGATTTGTTAAGCAATAAATACATCTCCAACATCGCATAAATGGTAACCATCCTAAAAATCCATCTATATGTGGGGTAATGAAAACATTATCGGAACCAATATTATTTTCGGGTTTTGAATGGTATAATTCATCCATTTCATTGATAGGTTTAATTACATGATTGGTTTGATTCATAAAATATTTATTGTATAAAAAAAGGGAAATTTCATTTTTTATGGAATAAACATAGTTTTGCATGGTTTGATTTAAGTCATAACACCATTCATGTGTGGTTGTTTGCATTACTATATATTATTATATATATTTTATATATTTTATATTGATTCGATAAATAATGTTTTAATTTTTTCAATGCGCCATGTGCTATTTTTACAAATTTCCATATCATCAAGAACGTGTATTGGGTATCCATTGAAATTAATTTTATATTTTACATCAGCTCCATTTTGTATAAGTAGTTTAATAATAGACAGAGGAATATTTTGATTTATACAAGCTAGGTATAAGACATCTACTTTAAATCTACATCTTAATTGTCCTTGGTTAGCTAATACGGCGGTGGGGCATATTCTTAAAATATCTTTTATATCATCGATCATAAATGATTGGAAATCCTTAAAGGTGGAATTGGCAAGGGGTAAGTTTAATCCAGAGCAAAGTATGTCTATAAGTAGTGGTGTAAAAGTCCCTCTTTCTAGTTTATCATAAAGAGGATATAGCTCTTTTTTGGGTTTGGAGATGTTTACGTTATATTTGCAGTTCGATTCGTAATCGTTTTGGTATGTATTATATTTTTCAATCATACCTAATATTGTTTTAAAATCAGTAAAATTCGATATTTTTTCTGGATGAAAAGATAAATAATAAGACAACATATCTTTGTAGGATGAGACAATATTATCTTTTGTCAAGATATGAGATAGTCGTAGATATTCTTTGATTTGTTCTTTTATATCTTCAGGAATATTCATATGGGTGGTGTGTAAATAGTATTACTTTTAAAAAATTCAATTTTACTAATGTTCAAAGATATATATATTAAATCGTTTTTAAAATACTTTAAAATTTTAAATTATATAATATATTATGAATGATTTACAAATTTATGTTATGTATCCACTATTATATTCTGGAATAACGTATTGGGGAACTTCTGCAGTATGGTTTTTATTTGATATATTTGTTGCACCCTCTTATAGAATACATGGAGGAGAGATAATAGATTGGAAATTATATGGTAAAACAGCAAAACATGTAATAATTACACAACTTAGTACTACACCTTTTGTATTTTATGCATTAATACCTGTTTGGAAATATAGAGGTGTTGAAGTGGTATGGTCAAATCAGTTATTTTCTTTTATGTCAATATTTCAATTATTGTTATGTTCTGTAATAGGAGATTTAGTATTTTATTTATTTCATAGATTGTGTCATATTAATTTATTATATAGTAAAATTCATAAATTACATCATGAGTGGAAAGTACCTGTTGCGGTAGCAGCTGCATATGCAACAAAATATGAATATGTGATATGTAATTTACCTACCTTTTTACTTCCGCCACTAATATTGGGTATACATTGGTATGTAGCAAATGTATGGTTCATAATTGCAACATTTAATGTTGTAATGGATCATTCCGGTTATGTATTTTTTGAAAATTCAATTAGACATGCTCATCATCATAAATATACAAATTATAATTATGGATCAAAAAAATTTGATAGAATAAGTAATACTGAATTTATAGATAATCTATTTAAAATATAAATATAATTTTTATTCATTTATATTTTAAGATTTATAAATTCGTGATCTATGGGGATGGAGACATTACGAATATTTTGGAGATTTTGAATATGTGCTCCGTGACATTTAAATTTATCACCTATTCCACAATATCCAATTTTTTTGGGTGTGAATAATGTTTTATCTTGAAGTTGTTTATCGAGGAAACAAGACCACCAATTAAAAGTGGAGTTTGTGATCGCAATATTTTTAAAATAACGAACAATGTTAAAATCTATTAATTCGTTTCGATTGTCTAATACTATAATTTTATTTTTGTAGGCATCAAAATAGTTTAGATATTTTGTTATATATACGTCTTTTATGGGGTGAATAATAAAATAAATGGAATCGAATGAATATTTATCTAGTATATCAAGAAAGTATTGGGGGTGAACAATTTCACTATTTTTTCCTTGGTGTATAAAATCACCTAATCTAAGTATAAAGACAACGTCCGTTGATTGAATTGGTTTATAGTTTAATAGGTAAGGATTACAATCATAAGATATAGGGACGACATATTTAATGAGAATATCATAATTATTGTTTAGATATTCTGCATTTTGAAAGAAATCTTTAAAAACATATTCAACGTGATCTCCTATAAACGAGATTTCGTTATTTTCATTAAAATTTCTAAAGGTTAATTTTTTTTTGGTTGTAATTTTTTTGCTAGATTTATTGAGGCAAAATATACTTTCATCAATTAGAACGGATTGTAACATTTTTTTAGTTGGTCTGGTCTTCATATTAATATTATTTTTAACACAAAATGCAATAGCTGTAAAATATTGAAACATATGATTACCCGCATTTCCTTTAAACACTATAGAAACACTCATTAATATATAATAATAATAATAATATAGAATTATAGTTCTTCCGAGTCTTCATTGTCATAATCCATACTTGTTATTCGAGCTTTAATGGAGTATTTTATAATTTTGAGAGTCACGATTCCGGTGGAGTGATTAATAAGACTGAATATTTTTAAAATTCCTCCTGAAATTCCAATGATTTCTACTAGGGATGAGGTATGTTTTGTTTTCATAATCCAATAATCGTATAATAGTCCTGTTAAAATAGAATTAGTAAAAACCAATATATACGTAAATGTTTTTTTAAAAGATTCCTTAGACTGTTCTGTTATTTCTAATCTAGGTAAAAGAGAGGTATTTAAAAATAAATCTTCATAATAAAGGGGTTTGGTATTACTAAAGGTAACGAGAATAGGAAAATTCAAAAAAAGAATAAAGGACATTAATGAAACAATAACGGACGGGTGTATTATTTTATATTTTGGTAATAATAGAAGCCACATAGCAAATACAGGTAGTAGACAACATCTTTTATATTTATTCTTTGCAAAATCATCAATAATTGCGTCTTTAATCATTATATATTCTTTTTAAAGAAAATAAAAGATAACAATAAAATGTTTATGTAAACGGTTTAAAGAATATTTATGATGTTACATCATAACATGAGCAAAGAGAATGATAATTCCGCAGAGGAATATTGCCAAGGTGTTGTAAAGTGGTTTAACAACAAAGCCGGATACGGGTTCGTTACGGCGACGAGCGGAGATAAGGAAGGAACAGATATCTTTGTTCATCATACATCAATTCAAACAGAGAAGGAGCAATATAAATATTTGGTGCAGGGAGAATATATCGAATTTACAGTTGTTCCAACGGATGAGGGCGTGGAACATGATTGTCAAGCAGGTAACATTCGTGGTATTAATTCAGGTAAGCTAATGTGTGAAACGCGTTTTGAGAATCGTCGTCCTCGTCGGCGCTCTCAAGGCACGCAGGGAGATCAAGAGAATGCGGAGGATGGAGGATCAAGTAATCGTGGACCACGTCGTGGTGGAGGAGGTCCTCGTGAGGGAATGAACCGCAATCAGCGTCGTCGTGGTGGTCAACAAAAGAAGCAACATGAAGAGACACAAGAAGTTTAATTAAGTTTTTATAATATGTATATATAGTATTATGAAAACAAAAAAAAAGTGTGGTGTATTAAATTTAAAAAAAACAATAAAGCGCGATAGAAAGATTATTAAAATGGAGAATAAAAAATTAAAATACTTTTTAGGAGATGATTTATTAAAAAACTTATTCAAAGAATTTAAGTCACGTACAAAAGAAAGCTACAAAACCTTTCCTGTTCTTGTTCATGGTTTAAAATATTATTTTAAAATTGAAAAGGGGCAAGGGTATGGTGTTCATTATGTGATAGACTGTAATAATAAGCATAGAAAAATATTGAATTTAGAAGAAATGAGTAAAGGACATAAGTTTTTTAATTTAATAGGACCAGATATTTCAAACGATGGAAAAAACGTGTGTTATATGATTGATTACACGGGTGATCGTAATTTTTCTCTTTATTGGAAACCTGTATTTGCAAAGAACCATACGTTGTTGCTTGATAACATCTCTCCAGGTTGTCTATGGTGCCCATATTCATTTTCCATTTATTATGTTGAGCATGATAAAGTAGATATGCGCCCACATAAGATATATAAAATAGAAGTAGCTACAGGTAAAAGACATCTTATTTATTATGAAAAGGATAGAAGATATCAAATGGGGGTATCCTCTACAAGTGATCATAAACATGTTATTATCTGGACATCTTGTCGTACAAATACAGATTTTACGATTATCACATCGTGTGGGTTAAAACAACCCTTTAAAAGAAGACCACATCATTTTTACAGTATTGATAAACGAGGGGAACATTGGTATGTTCTCGAAAAAATAAATGGACAAAGTAAAATTAAAACTTCGAGAGATTTACAGGATTTTACGACATTGTTTGAGTTTAACAAAGAGATTCAAGTAAGGTTCTTTGATTTAAAAAATGATTATTTATTGATACATACCCGAGAAAGTGGAAACTTATTTTTATACGTCTATTATTTTTGTGACCAAAAAGTATTAAAAATACAATTTATGAAACATAGACACCATTTTTTCCTTCCTCATAGTTATAATTTAAATTTTAATAGTCACGATTTATATGTAAAATATTCTAGTTATACGATACCACGCACCTTAATGAAGATTAATTTAAAAACAAAAGAGAATAAGGTATTGTCTTATCGAAAATTTCCCGGTTATGAACCAGAAAAATATGCAGAAAAAATAGTTATGGTGAATGATAAACTTGCAATGACTATGTTATATAAAAAAACGAATCCACTTAAAAAAGAAAAGTGCGTACTTTATGGATATGGTTCTTATGGGATTACAATCGAATCAGAATTTAGTAAATATATACCTTCTTTACTGGAACGTGGATTTATATATTGCTTTGCACATATAAGAGGTAGTAAATACCATGGATATTCTTGGTATAAAGACGGTAAATTATTAAATAAAAAGAATACATTTTATGATTTTATAGATTGTGCAAAATATTTAATTCAGCGTGGATATACAATTCCTTCGAGATTAGCTATTTGGGGTCGAAGTGCGGGTGGGCTATTAATTGGGTCTACGATTAACTACGATCCAAGTCTTTTTCAATTAGCCATTTTGGGTGTTCCGTTTGTAGATGTGATTGATACTATGACAAATGATTGCCAACCTTTAACTACAGAAGAATATGAAGAGTGGGGAAATCCAAGTAATTCGCGACTAGAAAAATACATGCGTTCATATAGTCCTATAGACAACATAAATCTCTCCAGTGATTATCCAAACATCTATATTTATTCTAACGTAGAAGATAGTTTGGTTCCATATAAAAGTGTGTTGAACTACTTTGAAAAAATTAAAGAGGCGGATGTTTTTAAGAGTGGTAAGAAGCAAATTGTTCTTGATATTGATGATAAATATGGACACGGGCAAGCAACCGAAAGATACGAATCCATGCATGAAATGGCAAAAATGTATGCAGTTATTTTAAATTTTATTATTTAAAAATTCATTATAAACTAGATAAAAATATTTTACTTAGTTTATAAAATGGGAAATACTTGTTTCACTTTTTGGTGTGTTGAACCAGAAGAAATAATTCGACGAGACATTAAAAATAATACGAAATTAAATAGTAATGAAAAAAAAGTAGATGAAACAGATACAGATGACTATGGCTATTACTTTAATACTTCAGAAAATCATGATTGTGTTGAATTTTAGGTATTAAAAACCATAAATAGAAAGATGAAGATCTGGATGAAATTTTCTACATAACCATCTAGATGCGTGACGACAAAGGCAAGAGCATTCTTTTCTCAATTTTTCATGTTCTTCGTTGTTACGATTAGGCCAATTATCAAATTCTTCCCGTTCATAATAAGGAGCAAGATATGTTGGTTTATGAATATTGTGTCTTTTACAACATTTACATTTATTAAGTGTTCTTATGGTGTAGTCTGGGTCATAAAATCTTTTTTCTAAGGCATTATAAAATATAGATACTGAAGTGTTATAATCACTATCTATTGCAGCTTGATACTCTTTTTTGCAGTTATTATAAATAAATATATTTGAGCTTATATTAAGCTCATTTAAAAAGTCTTGGTCCATTCTATTTCCAGAATATTCCAAAATATGTATCATGATCTCATTTAAAAATAAAGTGTCGCCAAAGAAACATTCTTGTATTTTATAGGTAGAGTCTTTTGATATATTCGTCATTTATTTGTGTTATATTATTATTATGTTCTTTCATTTTTCAATTTTTCAATTTTTAAATGATAATTTCAACATCGCAACCGGAGCCGTTGCAACATCTCTGCGAGTCAAACCATAAATTTGATTGTATTCTATCCATTTTTATAATAAAATTAGTTAATTCTACTGAAGTACCAAAATGAATATTTAACATGGAGAGTTCTTCTTTATAATTATTCGTGCTATTATCATAGTGCTTTTTAATATATCTATCAAAATCTTTTAAACTTGAATTTGATAAATGGTATGACGATAATTTTTCATATCTGCTTAAAAGATTTTGTAAATTTTTTTGTTCGCATAAATTTAATCTAGCACAATGACAACATAGTTTACCATCACTTGTATCAATGGATGTTTTTAAATTTTTTTTTGTTTTTTTATTTCGAGAGATTATAATCATATTATTTAAAATATTATATTTAAAATGGTCTTTTATGAAATCTCTAAAATGCTTATTTGTTACTATTATACTTAGGTCAAGGAAATTCTTGCAACAAATTGTGGTTGGAAGAAATTCAAATATCTTTTGGTTTACTAAATCTGGTAATTCCAATATCATATTATGTTATTATTTTATATTTTTTTGTTTTTATCCTTTTCAATTTTAATATAAGACGTGCTGTTTTTATTTAATAATCGAATAAGTATTTCAAATCTTTCTGCAGTAAAATCGGATTCCGGAGTTGCGAATGATATATGATTATAGTTTTCATTTTCAGGAAGTGGAGAAAATAAGGTATAATTATAATTTGGATATATAATGTTGTACGCATTACTCATTACACTTGGTGATATATAAGTTGTTTTGTTATAATGGCTAAGTAAAAGCCGATGCAATGAATACATCGCAATATTTGACAATAGCATTTATTATACTATATGCTATATATTTATATATTTATATATTTATATATTTATATAAAATGACATAATAGTATTTAAAATACCATTTTCATAAATATTATTTTTTATTAATAGTGGTTTTATAAATATACATTTATATTTATCCTTTATTAGACGTTTTTCTTTTTGAACTTCTTGTATTAGATCTTCTAATTTTATTTTTGGAGACCAATTATTACCGCAAAATAAACTTTTAATACAGATACATTCTACTTCTTTTTCAACACCAATTGTTTCTAAAAATTTTTGATATTTGTGTAGAAGTTCTATACTATTTATTCCGTTTATATGTAAAATTGGTGGTTTAAATGGATAAAATTTTGGAATTCTAAATAAATATATATCATAGTCATGTTCGATTGTTATACTTATAATGCTGGATGGAGAATTCATGTCAAATTCATGGACAAGATAAGTACACGACAACTCTTCTAATTCCTTTTGTATTCTTCTTGTGAGAATTTTACTCATATTTTATATTTATAAAATAATATTTTTATCCTTTTTAATGAAATGATGGTTCATAAATTTTTGTATATTAAAATAACTAAGTTCAGGACTATCTTCTGTTATATAGAGCAATTTTTTTAACTTGCTATCGGCAATGATGTAACGTCGGTCTTCTTTTTTTTGAAGGTCATTTTCTTTTATATAGTTTATAATGAATTTTGTTACATCTGTTCTAGCAATCATTGTATTTTCACCAAGACCCATAAATGAAGATAATTCGTTTGAAATTAATGAGGGTTTTGCGAAACCGGATGGAGCTCGTACTATTTTTTTTCTTTTTTGTTTTTGGACGACCTTTAGTTCTCTTACAATTCCTTTCTCGAGGAATTTAATTTGTGTTTGTAGTGAAGTCATAGATTGTTTTAGTGTGCATAGAGTATCAAATATATTTTCAAGTTTATCAACTGTATCTTCACTATATAGGGGGTCCTTTGGTTCTTCTGTCATTATTAATATATATTATGCAATCTTTATATATTTTTATCTATATAAAGATTATTATAGAATGCAATATAACTTTTATATATATATCTTATTTTTATCTATTTTTGGTGCTTCATTAGGATTTATTTATAAAGATATATTAAAAAGTTGCAGTATATTTCAAGAGGTTTTTATGACAAGTAGTATTTTACTTATTATATCAGGCATATATTGTTTATTATATGAAAACAATACTAGTCTTTTAAATAGATTAACCCAGAACCGTGACAATTTAGGATTAAAAATAGTATGTTATTCTTCGTTGTTATCTATTATTATTTATGTGTCTGGAATTTTAGTAATAAATGAAAATCTTTCAAAAATAGAACCATACAAACAGGGTTTAAAACTTTTAGCAGTATCCATGATTTCATGCTTGTTTTTTAAAGAAAAAATAAGTAGCAAATTAATCTTTGGAACATTTTTAATAGCTGCGGGAATATTTATAATGAAATAATTTAGCAAAATTAAATATTTATATATTCTATAATGGAAGGTCCTTTAGAACATCTATTGCATGGCGCAGTTTTATCAGCAGTTCTTTATTTCGTAATGAAATTTTTACTTAAACAAAGTGAAAATGTAGCAGTAACTCGTTCTCTCTTTATTGGTCTTGTAGTAAGTCTTTATATGTTAATGTTTGGTCACGGTGCTCCCACAAAAGTGAACCCTGTTCTTAAATTTGTTTAAATAAGTATAAAATATATAATACTTATTTAGAGTTATATGGTATATATAATGTAAATGGACGACTTAAGTGTAAACCAAGATGATAGCCGTAGAGACTTAAATAAAAAACAGACATTCGCTAGTTCAACTGAAATTTATGATGCGGGTTTATTACCTACTCCTTTTAATCGTATGAATTATAACACACATGACATTAACTCTTACCAAGTAAATAATGATTTATCGTCTTCAATAGATATTTCATTCGATTCACATGAACCAAATAATGGAGAAAATGGAGAAAATGAAATATATAATACTGTTATAGATATGGGTGATAATGATGTAAACCAAATGATTAATGAAGGAACCGAAATCCCTTCCTATAATGTAGCTATGGATGAAATCGAAGATTTATTGGCGGCATTAACCGTATTATCCGGTTTAAAAGAATATGATAAATTAATATGGATGGATGATTCTATTTTAATACCAAATGTTCATAATCCTGGTCCATTTCGTTTTATTCGAAGGATATACAACGTACAAAATAGAACGGACATGATTGATAAACTTAAAAAAATAATATATAAATCTATAGCAGCATTTAAATATTCTAGTGTAGAAGTAAGACTCAAGACTGGGTTAATGTCATGTATTACAGGATTAAGTAATTTAACATTAACCTACAATGAGGATAAAATGATATCTAGCCAACTTATTATTATTATACAAAATATTAAAAAATCGATTAGCGAATAGATTTAAAAGGTATT
>Ga0257110_1000201_pt1 | contig 30814 bp, 43 predicted proteins | sample LP_taG_7_FD_190184 | JGI IMG/M metagenome (GOLD analysis project Ga0257110, IMG submission 190184) | Marine microbial communities from Northeast Subartic Pacific Ocean, Canada - LP_J_2015_P26_10m | ecosystem: Environmental > Aquatic > Marine > Oceanic | place: Canada: Northeast Subartic Pacific...
TTGGCATTTACCTACACATCATACATATTTATAGTCGGAGTACATCTTGATAATTATTTCCAGCAGCTTTAGCAGCAGCCCTCGCAGCTTGAGCTTCTTTCATCCGTGCCACCTTCTGTGTCGTAGCATTGGTAAATTTGACTTCGGATGTATCAGAAATTAACTTATATATATTAATATAGTCCTTAATTAATTTCTTTAATGTGTTTTTTGTTGCTTCGAGTTCGACAAATGCAACAGCAATCTTACTTTGATCAGCGTTTAAATAATCTTGAATACAAACATCAAGTGATTTTTGTAATCTAACAATTAATTTTAGTTGTCGCTCTTGGTCATTTGGTACAGAGTCATTCATTTACAAACCATGCCTGTATATTTATACCTCTTCCGGATAGATCATGTCGATAAGCGTGTCGATGCGCGCCAGCATCGTGCGGTCGTTCTCGTACGTTTTCTTCAGAGATTCCAGCCCGTGGCGAGATTTCTCGAGCTGCTCCCGCATGCCCGGCGTCTCAAGGTTCTCGTTCGCCGTCATGTACACGTCGCGAATGCGACCAAAGTCGCTCCTCCTCGTCGCACCGTCAAACCAACGCACAAGCCACTCGGGCATAAACTTATGTTCGTAAATACGGAAGTGCACCTGCCGCGTATGAAGTCGCTGGTACGGTTCCAAACCAGAAATCACCCGCAGATTCACCAGAATATCCTCCATTTAAGGTAATATCAATTGTTTAAATAGGTGTATTAATGACCCTACAATGACGAAAATGAACGTAGAGCTCTTCAGGAAGCATATTGCAAGCCGGAAGTTTAAGACGGAACCACTTCGCACAGGCATCATTGCTCTGGAACTGCCGCCGCACATCAGCAAGGGCACCGCAACAGCCATGCTAGACACCTGCAGAGTGCTCGCCGCAGAGTTTGGAGGCAACAGAGATATGGTCATCCTCGAACTCGGCGACAACATGTCCAAACTCATCTACGAACGAGAATCTAAAAAAACAGACGCCGAAAGAAGGACAGATATTCGACTCAGCAGGTTCAAACGCGCATACGGGGGCATGATGAACCCGCCCATACGCATATGGACACCCGAAGGAGAACGCTCACAAGAACGTATTGTTCCAGGGTGTCTTGTACAGTGTGGATTCGTCATGCGCGTCTCTAAGGGGAAGACATACTTTGACCTGCACAACGATATCGTGCTCGTCGAGGGGACGCGCCACTCCAAAAGAAGAAAAGTAGAGTACTTTAGCGACGGAGATTAATTTAAATGCGCTTGCTTGTCCTTCTGCTATGTATGGTGAACGCGCAGGCGTGCTGGTTCCTATCTAAGGAGACCGCTCTGGAGAAAATCACAAAAGTACTCGATAACAGGAGCTCCGTAGACCGTCCCTACATAAACGAATTGTCCAAAAAATTGCCCGCTATATTCGGATGGGCGGTCAAACAGATTGGCATAGAGTCCGCGCTGAAAGACTGCGACGAGAACAAAGACGGTACAATCACGCTAGAAGAAATGAAGAGAATGGACACGTGCCTCACAGACTGTGCAAAGCTGACAATAATAAATATGGTTCTATGAGTATAAGTCTCGTATACATTCCGAAAATGACAGACAACGTCCTTTTGATTTCGAAAACCCTTTCGTTTCCAAAGCTTATGAGCATCGCCGAGGGAATGTCCTACAAGCACGAAACGTTTCAGATAAAGGCGAGGGGAAAGCAGGTGCAGCGCGCGGTAGAGGTGGCGGCGATGATCCAGTCGAGGAGTAGGGGCACGGTAGAGAGTACGGAGATTGGGTACGAGACGCACGACGTGCAGGTGCCGACCATTCATCTGACCATAAAGGTACCATAAAGGTACCATAAAGGTACCATAAAGGTACCATAAAGGTGTAGTATAGTAGATATAATTATAAAATGAACGAAGAAGAAATGATTTGGTTTAAGTGTGCTTTACTCGTTCTTGAGGAATACTTCGCCATCAACTCCTAAATTCTCCCTGAGAAACGCCCTGCACGTGTCCTCGTCCGCGTCCACGTTCACGCCGTAAATGCGCTCCTCGCCGATCCACGCGAAACTGAAATCCTTCAGAAAAGTCGCAGTCTTCGCGTCCACCAGAATATTGTCCATTAGGCGCAGATCCACGTCCTCCGACGGGTTCAACTCGCACAGGCTGAAGAAGAGGAGGGGCTCAGAGTCTAGGAATTGAATTTTACCGGTACTACACGTGTTCAAAAGAATCATTTCATTAATTTAATCCGCGTTTATACTCTTCCATAAAGCTACGTCTTTCAGATGAACCGTCTCTCTCTTAGACTGAATAGCGATGCGATTCACGTCGTTGAACATGCGAACAAGGTGATCCTCCGCACCCTGCTGCAGCGCGTCGATCGCGTCTTTCCGAATACGCATGTCGGAACCGCCGAAATAGCACACCTGCCCAGCAACAAGGCGCTTGAAGGGAGCTCTGGGAATAATCGTTTTCACGCTAGACTGCTCGTGCCGAATCTCGCGGAGGGGCTTAGAATGAAAGCGGCGGGGCTTTTGTTGGGCTTGATCCATTTTTAAGGCTACTGGAGGGAACTAATAGTCTAAAGTTTTTGTTCTACGGGTGGTTTCGTGTAAGATAGTCCCTCTCCGAGGCGCGTCCGCGCGTTCTCCTGCGCGCACGCCTGAACGTCCATCTTGTCGATGAAATCCTTCACTCGCTTCGCCTCCCCGGTCGGCTGCCAGCTGTTAAACTGACGCACTGCGTCGTGGGTCTCCCTCACGAACGCCGTGTCCGCGGTGGCAAACGTGAACGCCTCTCCCTCCTCGTCGGGAATGATAAAATCCTGCATCTCCGGATGAATGCCCACGATTTCGTCCTCTGGCTCGTCGAAATCCTCACCCAACGGAACAGCGCCCTGCTCGTCCACGGACACGAACGTACTGTCCGTAATAGGGCGTAAACCGATCTGCTTGAGAGCGAGAAGAACGCTCGGAGACCCACTCACGTGCTCCACGACAGATTCCTTAGGCACCTCGAAACAGTCGTCAGAGTACGTGTACACGTTATCCTTACCCTTCTTAATGTAGTACACGTCCACAGTATCTGCCTCCACCTCCACCACCTCGGCAATCCATACTTCATCGCTGTCCATCTGTAACTTTACATAGTCACCAGCCTGCATATTCAAAAGAGGACCTGCCTATTAATACACCATGGTTATGAAGCACGGTTATGAACCACGGTTATGAACCACGGTTATGAACCATGGTTATTATTCCAGCGCTGCAATGCTCTCCGCGTACATGCGCTTGTACGTGTGGACCCAGTGGGACCCAGTCAGCTGAGAAATGTCAATAGTGTGCGTGTGCACGTACCAGGGCTGCCGCTTGATCCACTCGCGCACGAGCCCGCACATGTACAGGGGGAAATGACGAAGACGAAAGTAATGAAACCACTTGTGCATGACGTCAGAGTGAAGGCACACGTGAAAGTCGTCCCCCACTAGCTGCACGCCCGTCTCCAGAGGCACGCCCGTCACGCAGCAGCGAGAGTTTTCGGGCACGCTGTTTATCTGAGTCACCTTTTCGGAGCGATGCAGTCGCATGAGCATGTCGGAGGATTTCTTCGCGAACGCCGCGCACACGCGAACACGTTCTGCGGTCATCGCCTGCATGTCCTTGTTATTAGGTTCGGGTAAATTACAAAGTACTTTAAATATATATACAATGAAAAAATCTATCATTCGAGTTAGCACACACAGACTTATAGAGTCATAGTTATCTTTGCATCGCGCATATCGAAAGAGATGCTCACTCCCAAATCAGAAATTCGCTTCAACAGCGCGTACGTCAAACACTCCACCTCGCGAAGTTGAAGAGAACCGTCCACAACCTTCGCCTTGAACGCGCACATATCCTCCACCCCCAAAAGGTGACGCATCACCTTGTTGTACTTTCCCACGTCGTACTCCTTCGGAAGCGCTCCGCGAAACACCTCCGCGGACGTGCGGCGACGCTTGCGGCTGTGACCGCCCTTCAGACACTCTAGGTACACGCACTTGCTCACGTCAACCTCGATGCCGACGGTGCCGTCCTTCTGAACCGCGTTCAGAGTGTCCATGCTGAACGAGTCCGGGTTGATGATAAGCTTGAAGCGCGTAGGCGTCTCCGAAAGCTTGTACTTGGTCACGTCAAACTCCTTCAGAATAGTCTTCATGTACGCCTCGTCCTCCGCCAACATTCACTTACTTTCACGCATATAAATACCCAAATCGTCTGTCTTAAATGATACTCGGACTGCTCGCGATTGTCACAGGGAATATTTTCATATGGCAGAGCGGAGAAGAGACCACACAGTTCTTCAGCGGGTGGGTCTTCGGAGCGCTGGCACTGTCCGCGAGCGGAGGATTGAAAAACGGTCCGGAATTCGTCGTAGACGGTCCGAGATTAATCATAGGATGCACCGCCGCAACCTTTATGGTGCTCAACCCGCAGACCATCACATCTCAACCAGACGATCTAAACTGCGTGCACGGCGTTCAAAAGGTCTTGAAAGGCGTGTCGCAGTGCGTGTGCGACCCGCCCTACGTTGGAAAGCTATGCGAGTACTGCGCCGTCGGCGCCATCATAGAGTCTGGCGTGAACGCATCCAAAAACGCAACGTGCAAAACGTGCTACCACCAGTACGAGTTTCCATTCTGCAAGTACTTGCTTCCCGGGTACCAGACTACCAAAAAGTGCAAGAGCAGGTGGCAACCCTCGTGCTACACGGATAAGACAAATCTCGCTGGAGACCTCACCTACGACAAGTACGCGCCGGGGATAAGATCCGAATTATACAACTACGCGGAGGAAGAATGCTTAAACGTGGAAGTTGGACTAGACGAGTTTTTTGAACCTATCACCGCAGACGTGTACTGCGATAAGTGCAAAACCGGAAGCGGCAGATACTGTTGCCCGGACGGTCGAGACGGCAGAGACTGCACGGACGTCGTACCAATGTGTACCGAAATGGGCGACAAACTCGCCACCGTCAAACCCAACGCGTTCCCGATAGTCTACACGCGCGTGAACCCCGGAAGGTGCTACCCGCTAGACGACGACACATGCTCGTGCGGAGGAGACTTTATAGGAGACACCATGTGCGAATCCAACTTTTGCGACGCGGGAAAGTGCTCCAGCGTTGCAAGATCCCCTCCCTACGACCAGCGGTGCAAGTGCGACGTAGGCGTGGGTCCAGACTGCGAGACACCCACCTGCTACGGAGGCACGCGGTCCTACAACGGAGCAGCAGTGTGCACGTGCAACTCCAAACACTCGCCAACGCACGACGCGTGCGGCGTCCAAGTAGACCTAGAAACCTGCTACCCGGGACTGTTCGGGGACACATGCACCGAGTGCCAGTGCGCAGCAGACGTATCCGACGTGGACAACGTCAAACAGTGCAACACAACAAGGTACGGTGTCTTCGACAGAGACTTTCGCACGAAACAGCTTATCGGGTGCAAAGACTCGGGGTACTGCACCACGGAACCAGACGACTGCGGCGACGTCGAAAACGGCGCCGACAGATGTCTGCTCTTCACAAACCCAGAAACACTAGGGGCAGTGCTGTTCTCCGGAGAAAAGTGCCTAGACGCGACGCCGTCCCCCTGCTTCATAGGGGAACCGTGCCAGCTCTAGGTAAACTCGAGGACCCAGCCGGCGTTGTACTTGCTCAGAAAGTCATAGTGACGAAGAAGACGGGACAGTTTGCGTTCCGCGTCCCAGTCGGAAGGGAACTGCAGAGCGTCCACCCAAGAGTACGCGTCGTCGCTTTCAAAGTGACGCACCAGAGTCACCAGAGCGTCGTGAATGTCACGGTTGTTCGTCACGCGGTGCATGATCAGAGGCGCCGCCGGAAGAAGCTCGTCTCCTATAGACACGTTTATGCCGGGCTTCTTGCTCAAAGAGTCCATCAGCAGCGCCTTCCAGCCCTCGAGGGACCCGGAGCACATCTCCTTGAGGTCGTAGTTCACCGTGCGGCGCAGCACCGTCGTCCGACACACGGGGCAGGACGTCTCCATGCGGTCGTCAAAGTACGCGACCGCGCAGTCCTTGCACATGCCGTGAGAGCAGGGCTGCAGTATGTAAGGAGTGCGCACGTTGTTGTAGTGGTTGTGGCAGATAGGACAACGCGGCGTCGTCATTTCATCGAGCCGGATGAGGCTTATAGGAGGTATTTCTAATGGTGTACACTGCGGACATTACTGGGTAAATGCGCGCACCACGTATATTCCAAGGGAAACTCATATGGGCGGCTCCCGTAGAGGAAACCACCTTCGAAGTGGACGGCACGATGCACAAAATTGGCATCACCGTGTTTGACTACGGAAACGCCCTAGAGCATATTATGCTCGATCACTTTATAATCGCAGACAGGGAGCGAAGGACATTCGCGCATAGCGGAGTGCTCACGCCGCTACTAGACCATATGAGGAAAGACCTTTTCAAAGACCTTCGAAGAGAGCTGCCCGACAATCGCAGCGCCGAAAAACAAAGGCTTCTTATCGCCAAAGCCATGCAGGAGCTCATGTAAGAGCACGACCTATAAAGCACCCCGACATAACTCAAATGGAAAATGTCAGAAACAGCATCCTTCAAGTCAACGTCATCTGCACCGACCTAGACGAACAAGATCCAAGAGTCAGCATAGGAGAAACCGAGTACACGGGCACATGCTTTAGGGTAGACCCACACTTTCTAAAAGATCTACCCTTTTACAGCAAAGACAAAATATTTCTGATTACCAACTTTCACGTCGTAGACGACGCGGACGACAGAATCGCCTACCTAAGGACAGCCGCCATGGGAAGATCCATGATCAGCGCGTACGTAGAAGCCGTTGTTCCCAAACTAGACTGCGCCGTTCTAAGCATCTCCAGAAACGAAGATCACCCAAGATCATTCATCTCCAAAGACGAAATCAACGCGTTCCTAGACAACCTTGGCACCGTCAAACTCTACGAAAAAAGAATCTCGTGCAAACCGCAAAAAGTCAGCACCATCGGATTCCCACACTGCCTAGAAGAACAGGTCAGCGAAGGATGCATGGCGGGGAGAGGATCCGACGACGACGACTACCTTCAGCTAAATCTCAGTATCAACCCCGGGAACTCGGGAGGACCACTCGTGGACACCAAGGGAAGAGTCATAGGCGTGTGCACGTCCACGCTGAGCGCGGCAGAAGCCATCTCCTTCGCGGTGCCCTCCTTCAGCATTCTAAACTACTTTCAAAAGTTCTACAACGATCCGTTCGGAAGGTTCCCCACGTGGGGAATGCAGTGCCACGCCATGACAGACGCCTACAGGAAAGTACACAACATTAGAGGCGTCGGCGCCCTCGTCAACGAGGTCCATCCCGGAAGCGCGGCGCACGGGATCATCAAGGCGGGAGACGTCATTCACAGCATAGGAGGACACAGCCTAGACATGTTCGGACTCATCGTAGACAGCACGAGGGGGTCCAAGATCAAAATGGATAACACAGAGTTCATTCTAGGACTCGACGACTACACCGTAGAGTTCTCCACCAAAGAGAACAAACGATCCGTCAAAATCGTGCCCAAACCCATTCACTACAAAGTCTCCGAAAACTGGAAAGAGTGGAACCCAGTACAAGTCGCAGAACTAGGTCCATTCATCTTTCAAAACCTTTCCACGTCGCTGCTCACAGGCGGAGAGGTGCCCGCAGACAAGAGCGTAGAGCTTCTGGACGCCGCAAGACATACAAAGAGCATCAAGGAGATCGTCATCATCACTAAAATCAACCCGTCCAGCCACGTCGCGTCCTTCGAGGTGCCGGAGGAGTACGACAGGGTGCTCATGATAGGAAGAAACAAGATTGACTCGATGCAGGACCTGAACAAGAGCATTGACACCGTGAAACGGATGTACGAGTCGGGGGAGAAGTACTTTAACATAAAAACAACGTCGGGGACCATGTGGTTTAGTCTAGACAGGATACTATCTAAAAAGAGAAAACGTTAAGTTCGTCAAATTTAAATACCAACATACCATCTCTCTTTGTAGCACATACCATATCCAAATCACCCACGTACTCCATAGTGTCACCCACCGTCAACACACCGTTCTCAAAGGACGTCTCCACCACACCAGAAGGTACCTGCATCACTACGTAGTATAATAAAAACCACCACATATTTAATTCTATGCTTTTACTTTAATACACCATGACATAGGGCGTCCCTTCGCCGTCCAGTCCTTATTCTTGCTCTCGTAGTACTTGCGGTAGCTCCTCACCGCGTGAGGAGAACCTTTCTTGTAGACAACACACTCTTCGGGCATTGCGAGGGGGAAGGGCGTACAGCCGTTCTTCATAGGACCGCACTTGTTCTTAATAGGACGACGCTCGAGGGGCTCCACGTAGCCGAAACGCTTAAGGAACTGAAGATGCGCCTCGCACTTGTGGTGCTTGCCGTACCGACGCGTATACTCGGTGCACAGAGCAAGACCGAACTCCACAGCAAACTCCCAATTCTTACAAGTCTCGCGCACCCATATTCCTGTAGGATGCCACATATGCGTTTTACGGTATGCTTTGATTGGCAAGGTCTCCACGTCAATACCACCCACGTGCACAGCCGTCCACAACAGTTGCGTCGTCTCTAGAATCATCTTGACCACGTGACGGTTACAGTGCAGACGCGCACTCTTTCGCTTACTCGTAGACAGTAGAAATAAATTCATTTGAATCATAAACAAGTCATCACTACACCTATAAATAATCATACCAAGTACAGCAAATGAATCTCGAACCCATACAAGATTACGCGCCCTCCGCAAAAAGGAACGTCGAATGCGCGTGCCAAAAGTGCGTCACACCTGCTGATACACTCTCATATAAGAGTATTCGACGTGTACAGGCTTCCAGCGCTTTGAAAAGTCTCGAAACAGCCATGGCACGTCACACAGTCGCTCCTCGCTCGAATCCCACTCCTCTGCGAATGCCATGGAACTAAACGTCAACTCCAAGTAGCCGTTCAACACGATAGCCTTTCCCACTCTAAAATAACCCTTGTACAAATATAAACTCTTCATATCAATATGCTTACGATCCATTGCGTAACTCACTACATGATGCTTGTACATATCCATATACTTGTGGTCAAACTCCTTCAACTCCACATACCTGTCCGTATCCTTTAATCGACCGTACAACGAATACACACCACCCATTTACATCAACTATTTGTAGTTATATACTCAAGTCCGTGTGTGAAGAATGGCTGAGTTTACATTCGGATTAAAAACCCAACAAAATAGTTCCAAGTCAGAACTTCTAAAGGAAATAAATCAACTTAAAGATACTATTGATGCACAAAATGCAATTCTTGAAAACATGACCACTATTGAAACTGAAATTCTTAAAATGAAAGCAATCAACCAAGATAAAAAACAAATATTTCATAATTTAAATAAAGAAATAGAAGAGCTCAAGAGAATCAATACAGAACTCCACGAACGTATAATGGTGTGGAAAAGAAATTCACAGGAGTTTGTGCCTCCGCCGACGTTCAATTCAGATGCACCGGCATTTGTGCCTCAGAAGCCTCCGAAACCAAAAAAACTGCCGCCTCATAGTAAGATATTCAAACTACTGAAGCCTGAGTCGAACTCTTATCTGCGCTATTAGCATATCCACTAGTTTTGGATTATACTTTCGGTACTTGGGCAGACGCTCTAACTCTGCACGGAGCATTTAGAAAAATACATCATGGGTTATACATTATAAATATGACGCGCACATATCATAAAATGAACTTTGTAGAAGTAGACTGGAGACGGAGATGTATCGTTGCTCTCACAGAAGCAAAAAAAAATGCAACGGGAAAACAAAAAATAGTCTTTGAACAAAACATATATGTTATACAACGTATGATAGACTACGATGAGACGCTTAGAAGCTCAAGCGCTGCTAAAATACAAGAATTTATAAATGCATATAAGAGTTTATTGACGAAAGAAGGTTTATTTGACAGTCCTAACTTATCATATGCTCTAATACAGATACATAATAAAATCAATGAATTGAGTCGACTCAAACAAGATAGACAAGGTCATCTCAAAGAATTTTTACCAGGCTCAGACTTTCTAGCCGCTGCAGAAGCGTTCGATAGACTAAGTAAACCTAAAAAAGGTTAAAACGTAGACGCATACCGCGTAATTTAGGTGCTACACTGGTTCCTTTTTTAGAGTTTTCTATATCACTCAAACGTTTTAGTGCTCTCTCCCAATATTTTTTTTTTTCTAATGCTTTTTGTCTCGCCTTCGATCGACCAGTTACTTTACTGAAAGGGTTTTTTTTTCGTATTGTTACATTCTTTTCATCTATAGCCTCTAAATGCGAATGTATTTTAGCCTTTAAGGACTCTCTTCGAGCTTGCCCTTCTTCTTCGTTCGTGGAATCTTTTTTAAACACATAATATGCATATAAAGATAAAAAATCATCGTACGCGGCATCAAAAACATCTATACTATTAAAATATTCACTCAGAACATATTCGTCATCTACAAAAACAGGCTTTTCTAAAAGCTCATTTATGATTTGTTGACCCGTTTTTTCGATTTCTTTTACGTTAAATTTTTTGCCTAATATTGGATCATCTTTCGACTCACCCGCAGACGCCGCAGACGCCAACGCAGCCATTTAGCAGTATCATACCAACTTATATACGATGACTCTTTCCCTGCAGCATTTTCACAGGATCACCGTCCACAGCCTCGATCTTATCCGGCATATCCTCTATCGTGTACAGCCAAACCACAAGCTTGAGACCCGCGAACGCCACCAACAGCACGCTGCGCGTGTACCACGTCTCGTACGCGAGCATAAGCGTCAACACCTGCACGCTGCGAAACATCAGACGACGCTGACACGCGCGATGCCACTTTGAGGGAGTGTCCGCCAAACCCTCGTCCAAGTCCTGCAAAGATGCCATAATACTCAACGTAACCAGCACGATCTGCACCATATCGTAACGGTATAATAGAAAGAACACGAAACCGAACTGTAAACGATCCACAGTCACATGCCTGCCGCGCAACAGCAACAGGAAGGGAAGAGGCGCCAACGGCAACCACTGAGACAAACACAGACCCACTACCATACAACACTCCGCCTGACGCTGAAGATTCTGAAACACGCGCACAGGATGACCGTTAAAATGTCTGTGCTCCAATAAAACGTACGTGAAAAACAAGTACAACAACCAAGCCACCTTTAAATTCCAAGGAGCCAGTAAGATCTTTGCTACTATAGGCACAAACGTACTCAAATGCAACAAAAAGTAACGCATTTGAATAGAACACTCTATGTAAGTAGTCGGGAACTATTTAACTAGACACACACAACACAATGGTACCGCTGTCCTATCGCAAGTACCTCACCTCTGCATACGAGTTCTATCAGGAACGCGTCCTAGAAGACATGGAAATGAACATGCCACGGCTGTACGGTGAAAAGAAGATCGTATCCAAAGTATGCAAGGGAGACGAGCGCATGGCTGCCATACGCAAAACGCTCAACGAACTAGGATACGAGAGATCCAAGCTACAAAGACAGTTTCACGATAAATTCATCCAAGCCGTCGCACTCCATCTCTACAAGGACGACCCCGACGTAGACCTCGAACAAATTATGCGCATGAACAACTGGTCCGACCTCAGGCAGAGCGTTCTATGTTTGACACCCCGTCGCTTCGGAAAAACCACCGCCGTCGCACTCTTCATAGCAGCGTACGCCATGTGCGTGCCACACTCCACGCAGTCCGTCTTCTCCACCGGTAGACGCGCCTCTCAAAAGCTACTCGAACTCATTCGAGATATCATCAAAAAAACACACATGGCACCCTACATCGTCAAGTGCAACCAAGAAGAACTCACTCTACAAATAGGATTCGACAGAAGACGCATCTTCAGTTTCCCATCCTCGCCAAAGACGCTAAGAGGTGTCGGAGGTGACGTGCTGTACCTAGAAGAGGCTGCATTCATTGACCTACAGGTCTTCTACGAAATCGTTGTCCCCCTGCTGGAAATGGACACCACTGCCCTCATCGCCATCTCCACGCCACAAGATAACCAAAACTTCTACAGCGAAATGTTCGAACTCAAAGACGCAAGAGGGGAACCCTTCTTCAGGACCATCAAGGTCTCGCTCATATGCGAGAAATGCCAAGCAGCAGGGAAGGGATCCTCGTGCACGCACAACCTAGATCTTATTCCGCCGTGGAAATCTGCAGGGAAGCTAGAAATGGTCAGAGCTCTGTATGGAGACCAAAAGGAACTCATGGAGAGAGAATCCATGGGAGCCATCACGCAGGACGCCAACAGCGTCTTCGATATGGCGCAAATCGACAGCGTCATGCAGCTCGCCACATTTGAGGGAGACGCAAACTACTTTTTCACAGCAGTAGACCCCTGCGGAGGAGGCACGTCCTACATGGCGATCGTATCCCTCGTGCTCATAAAAGACAAAACATTCATCGTCGGACTAGACGCGTCACCCGCAGACGGACCCGAGGAGATACGCGCGCTGCTCATACAACACATAAGAGGCGTCAGAGCCATCATGGGCAACGCGTACTGCATCGCCATATTCGAGTCAAACCTAGGACAAGAAGCGCAACACATGCGACACATGGTCAAAGACGAAAGACTCGTCTACGTCATACACGAAAAGAAACGCGCAGGAGTCACCACCACGCATAAGAGGAAAGAACTCTACGCAACGACGCTCGTAGAGTCCATACAAGATCTCAGATTCTCACCCAAATGCGTCTGCGCAAACCCCAAACTTGACGCCAACAAACGCCTCAAAATCACACAACAAGAGTTCAAAAAACAAATGATACAGTTCAAAAAACTCACCATACCCGCCGCAAAGCCTTTCGACCTGCCCAAAATCGTATACACCGGAAAGACCAAAAAGGGAGTCAACGACGATTTAGTCATGACACTCATGATTGGACTCTTCTGGGCGAGAGAGTTCATCAACAAAAAGATACCCAACGTACCCTACGACACGCTAAAACCGTAATTTACGTTTTGTAAAATATTTTACCTTATATACACTATTTACACACATACATGTCTGCATAATGGCGACGCCACCAGCGTCGAAAAAGTCAACATCATCGAATACACCAGCGTCCATAGCTGCGTTGAAAATTCCAAGGATAGAACACGATAAAACATTATTTGATAAAGCTATTAAAAATTTGGGAGGGCTTAAGAACCTAAGTTATTCTCCTTCGTTTACATCCAAAGAAGAGGCGAAGAAGTTTCTTGATAACCTCAATAATATTCCATATATTACTGTAAAAAAAAAATATAAAATTACCTACTCTGATGGAGCTTATCGAATTTCTAGAATCTCATACACAATCAGTACAGATGAAAAGACTATCAATGCTGATTTAGACGCTAAACGAATAAAAACGATGTATATGAGACTATATGAAAGAAATCGCATGACCATCAGAGTTGGACTCGCACAAATTCAATTATTCGAAGATTTTCTTCGACTCGTTGCAAAATTTAGACAGATGCGAAAAGATGCAGCCGACCAAGCAGCCGATCAAGACGACGGTCAAGACAACGGCTTTTCTTCAGAATATGAACCAGACCTTGAAACCGACTTTAATACCACCCTAAGGACTCTCATAGGAATATATAAACAAATGAGCAAAGAACAGAAAAATGACATCCCAGATGCATTGAAACCTTTTTTTAAAAAGCAGGCGGAGATAATGGAAAAAAAACATAGGTCAAGCGATCTAGAAGATTTAGCGAATGAGATGGGAGGACTTTCCGCAGGTGCATCCAAAGATGGCGAATCCAAGAAGCCCGAAGACGCATCCCAATACGTAGATCTTAGATTTTAGATTCAACTATAACCAAGTTATACTTTCAATCAATGCTTACGCTAGCCATACTCGTATTCCACTTCTACCCCGGACCACAGCACTTTGTGCACGCGGTGTACTACCTCCTGCGCTTCCTTGTCTCCGAAAACACGCTCCCCACAGTCAAACTCGACAAAGCACACAGACTACCCACGAAATGGTCCGATCTGTGGGTACTCCCCATCGTCACACTTTGTCTCACACCACCACAACCCGCCACAAGCGACTTTGCTTTCGTACCATACTTTATTTGCCACACCATGGGATACCCGTCGCCAGTATGGTTCTCCGTACTGCACGGCGCGCTCCTCACAGTATACATTGCCACAAGACCGCAGGCTATACTCACATTGATCGCAGCCGTCGCACACAAATACCTAAGAAGAGACAACTTTTCATACGCACTCCTCGTAGCTGCCGCTATGCACCTCGCAATGTCCTCGTTCGAACCATTCACGTTCACACTGCCCTCCGTAGCAGCATGCCTGCTCATGGCAGAAGCAAAACTGCGCATGAGGTGGCAGCACGAGTGGATACCACCAGTAGAGTCGCCGCTTGCCACGCCCGCATACGTAGGAAACCTATTCATGTGGGGATGGCACACTACGTGGAAGTACACGGACAAAGTATGGAACAGCCTAGACGCACTATACCCCGTCGCAAACATAGCGGGGGCAGCGCTAATCAGAGTACTACTTAAAGATAACACCGCATTCCAATGAGGTGCCTCGACCTGTTCACCGGCATCGGAGGCATGGGGAGGCTCCTGCCATTCACCCCAGTCATGTACTGCGAGAAAAACCCGTTCTGCAGAGCCGTCCTAGAAAGGCGCATGAGAGACGGAGACATACAAGAAGCGCCCATACACGACGACGTGTTCACACTAGACCCCCCGAACCACGAGATACTCATAGGCGGATTCCCATGCCAAGACATCAGCAAAATAGGCGTGCAAAGAGGATTCCAAGGGACAAATTCGTCACTCTACTTTCAAATACTACGCATCGTAAAGATCAAACACCCCAAAATTATCTTTCTAGAAAACGTACGCAACATAGTCACCATGCCAAACGTGTGGAAACCCGTGCTCACGACGCTCGCGCAGGAAGGATACGATCTCAAATGGGCGACAGTCGGCGCGTTCCACTGCGGAATGCCGCACAAGAGACTACGGTGGTTCATGCTAGCCACGTACACGGGGAAATCAACCACACCAACACTAGACAGAGAAAAAATGGACCTCTTCGGAGACGTCACAGACGGAGTCTACCACACAAGAACAAACCCAAAATTTAAAGAGTACAGGAGGAAGACGTTCTACGTCAAAGCGCTGCCAGACATACCCTCCAAGGGAATCGTCACCAAAAAGACGTTCGTGAGGGACGTGTGGATGACGCCAAGGGCGTTCGGAGGGGCAAGAGCGCTGCACAACCTCACGAAAAGCGGCATGCGAGACCTTGCGTCAGAACTACGATTCGCAACCTGCACAAAGCACAGGTACTTTGACACCAACCTCAAGTGGGTAGAGCAGCTCATGGGACTCCCCGCCAACTGGACCAACCCAGAGGCGCGCGTAGAGGACTTTGCGGGCTTCGAGGAGGCGTACCCGCGCATGATGCCGGACAAAACTCAAAAAAAATACAGAACGAGATGGAAAACCTTAGGGAATATGTGTGTATCGCAGTGCGCCATCAAAGCATACGCATTTCTTACAGACCAACACAGTCAATACGAGAAGGCTACATGCCAACAAACATGCCAACCATGCGAGAACACGAGCCGTGACAATACTCATATAACGACTGCATTTCGTCGGTCTGTAGTATAAATCCGTCAACTTCTCCGCCAGAATCGAAAATGAGACCATACCGCAAAATCCGCAGAAGCTACAGAAACCAAACATAATAACAGAAACAACATTATTGATTTTTTTTATTTATACCCCCTCCTTCACTAGCGTGTACAGCTCCACAACCACAGGGTGCGTCGCGTCCACCACGATGTCCAGAAAAGGCATCTCCTCGAGGCAAAGCGCAAGCTTATCGTTGACCACGCGCGTGCACTCCGCGAGGGCACACTCGCGGAAACGCGACATCTTTACGTCTTCCAAATCTACAAACTCAAGTAGCGTACGCACGTCCAGGCGTACTCGATGACAGAAATGTTCGGACAGAGCCTCGCGCACCAGAACATCGCGCGGCGCGGCGAAATACTGTTCGAAGAGCGCCCCCGCGGCGATAATATCGTCCAGCCGTATGCTCACGGTGTCCAGCGCCTGCGCGTACTGCTCGTAGGGGCTCCCAGTAGGGCTCCCAGTAAGGCTCCCGCTGCCGTCCATATTTAAAGCCACGAATCACGAAATCGCCGTCCCCCGAAACGCGGATTTAAACCAGCCAGCAACGCGGTTCAGCTTATACACCTTATTCTCAGCGCGAAGAACCACCGAAATTCGTGAGTATCGCAGTATTTAACCGTATAATATTCTCCTAGAAGTGTGGCTCTCGCAGAAGTTATTCAGAGGTAAGCACTTGCCTTTTCGGATTTTAAATCACAGCCTCAGACTTTATATTCGGAACCGCACATGTCCGTCACGTCCGCCACGCCCGTCACGCCCGTCACGCCCGCCATGCGCGACGCCATACACCGCTGGGCGCTCAACATTGGGCACGCGCCAGAAGAAGACACGCTAGACGACTACCTGGACCAGCTCGCGTTCGACATAGATACCAAACTCATTACCATAGAGCGAGACGTACGACACATTACGCCATATTTTTGTATTGAAGAGCGTACGCAAGAACATATTCGAGCCATCTTTTGCAGCGCAGTCTATGACATGTACGCGGATATCATGCCCCCACATATGCACGTCGAGCTCACGAGCGTGCCTAACATACACAACTACACGCTGCACGACGCAAGAGAGCTTCTCGCAGAAGAGTGGCAGAAACGCGCGCCCGCAACGCTACGATACGCCAAGTACCCACTACATTACGCCATAACAAATATCTTTTAAACAATGACGGCGAGATACGGGGTCGTATATCGCCGAGATAATAATACCGTATATTATAGTAATACCCTCGAGGCGTAATATGCTGCCATAAAATACTGTCCAATATTATTACAATGAGACCCCAGCGGAAGCGCCGCAAGGTGCAAACCACCACCTACGTCACGCTCGGCGACCCAAACCCCCCATTCGTGTCCCCAGTGTCCTCAGTCTCCTCCGCCGCGTCCGCCGGGTCCCCTCCCGGGTCTCCCGGGTCTCCCGGGTCTCCCGGGTCCCCCCTACAAGGTGTACAAGATGTCGTACATGTCGTACATGTCGTACAAGACATCCAAGACATCCAAGACGTACAAGACGTACAAGACGTACAAGAACTCATGGTGCTCGTGCGCGCCTGCCCGATGCATACCACGCGCATCGTTGCACGCGGGCTCGCGCTCGCGTACGCGCAACACTACGAGCACCCCCAACCCGCTCAAACTGCTGACCATATCAGCATGGTTCTTTACGCTGAACATCTTGCACTAGACCCACCAGATATTGTCAACATCATGGGCGACGCGCTTCTGGGAGAGCTAACCCCGTTCCACGAAGACAGCACCATCGCAGAGTGCATACAAGAAGCCAAGGACATGGTCAAGCCCGTGCAGCTCCCCATACCCAACGCAGACGCGATGGAGTACGCGATCAAGGAACAACAGGACAAGGGTGGCTCACCAAAAATGGCAACACTTTTGGAGGATGTCGCAAGGTACATCTACAAGGCAAAGATGGATATGACGCATATTTAAACGAAGACTCCTACATTTAAATGGAGTATTGGAAAGCTTTTGAAAATTTAAACAAACTCATGGAGAACGATTTCTGGAAGGGGGACCACGTACCGCCATCCACTTCAGCGGAACCATGGTTAGAATACATTTACATCGTAAAAATTATACTAAATAATAAAATTACGATAAGAACATATATTGATAAAAATAATGAAGAAAAGAATCTTACAGATTATTTCAAGATAGGATTTAGCAATAATGATAATAATAACGTGGAAATCAGCAGAAGAATAAACGAACTCAACAGTGAATTCGGAAACGTTAGACTCCTCTATCGATGGAGACTACCCGCCGCACAAAAATACGAAAATTCCATAAAAGATTTTCTCATAAACTTTCGATTTAAAGAAAAAGAGCTAGGTTGTATTCGAAACGTTAATGACACCAATCCAAAAGGGTTTACAGAGATTATATATAATATACCTATAACCACACTAGTACACACCATACAGCTATGTATAATATATCACTCCTTAAAAAATTACTTGACAGACAAGTCAAATAGTGGCGCATTATCTGATATGACAGTTAGTCCAACGAGTATACAAGATACACAAGATGAGTATACATTCAGAACCACAGAAGAACCAAATATAGTGTTTAACTACACAGACGTATTCAAAGAGATTCATAGGAGGCGCATATCATTCAGTATATACCCGCAGAGGTGCCTTGATTGGGACGGAGAACAAGGTCCAGAAAAATTCAAGGAATATATCATGAATTACAGACCTGGCTTTGATGGCACATATGACTTTGACAGTGGGGACGATGGGGACAATGACGGGGACTTTGACGGGGACGAGGCAATTCCCGTCGGGAACGGCGAGGGCAAGACCGCCGGCAACGACCTACTACCACTCGTACTATACGCGCTCAGATTCTAATGGTGTACACAAACATACGTACAGACACAAATGTTTTGGTTGATTCTTATTTTATTCGATATACCCGATACGTGGCTATCCTGCATTCTATGCGTGCTCGTAGCCTCCGTCGTCAAACCAGAACACACGAAGAAGATCATGTGGGGCACATTGGTCGCGCTCGCATGCTGGGCGCACGCGCAGTGGTACCAACCGCTTTCCATTCTAGTACTCCTACCGCTGCACGTTCTCGCACTACTCTGAACGAAGCGCTTTCTCGATGCCGTACGTGCTCGCAGCTATGTCAGACAGCACCGTAAGAAGCACAGTCAGGATGCGAAGACCCCACGCCACAAAACCCCAACCAGTAAACAAACCGTACACAAACAAAGGAATGTACACCGTCTCCACGCCGCGCACCCATAAACACTCGTCCTTCTCCGCAGTTGGCGTTACCCATTCCACAAAATCGTCGTAGTACGGCGTCCAGTACAGCGCAAACTCGATAGGGTACACCAGAAACGTCTGACCCAGCAAGTACACGCTGCTCCACAGAGCGTTGTCCACAGGGCACGTCACTACAGTCTGGTTCGACAAAATCGGAAAGTACCCGGTCCAGTTCTGAGGGCGGAATATGTTCATCCACAGTAAAAGGTCGTCGTACGCGCACTCGGGCACGTTAGGCATGCACGTAAAGCGGTAATTCCACACGTGCGCGTACACGATCAACGGTGCCAGAGGTAACAGCGTAAAAAATGAAATTCCAGTCAATAACATCAATATCGTACTCGCGAACAGCGCATACAACACGTACCACAACGACTCCGTTATCCTATTCACACGATCGAAACGCTCGTCCACGCGGCACGTGATGTCATACGCTTCGCAAAGCTCGAAATTGAACAAAAGACCCGCCTTGATCGCAGCCACGGACGGTATCTTCAGCTCGGGCATAGAATTGTTCAGAGGAGGGTAACGCCGAGGCTTGCCGCGAAGGTAGTCCACAAACTGAGGAGACACGTGCTCCACAAACGTTGTCTCGTAGTACTCGGACACACGGTAAGACGCGTTGCCCATCGCCCAGAAAAAATTGTCCACGATCGCGCAGTTCGTAGGTCCAACGATGTCCACGTTAGACTTCATTCCCCACGCAAGCTGACGACGACTCACAGCACGGTGCACGCGGTCGCGAACGTACTCGCTACCGTACGTTCCCATCACAGGCATCTCCGTGCCGCCGTACTTTCGCCAAGTGCCGTGAAACTTCACCATCGTCGTCTTCGCTGTCGCGTACATGCTCGTAAGCTCAGGAACAGGCTGCACCATCGTTGTCAACGCCTCGTCGATCACGCCAAGCCACGGAATCTCGATCTGCATCTGGGACCACAGCGTCAGCCAGTAACGAGGCAGCTCCAAACGATCCCACTCCACGAGCATGTGCTTGTGGTCGTACTTGTTGTACAAAATGAAGCCAAGAACAGCCTCGTACGCCATAAAATACTTGCGCTTCCAGTTATGAAGCATGTCGTCAGGAAGATCCACCTTTAACGTCGCGCTAAGACGACGCACCAAACCACGCTGCTCACCGCACTCCAACAAACGGACCTGCTCCAAATACACCAAATCGTCGAAAGGATGACCGTCGTAGTGACGCGCAAGAAGATCGCACATCGTGTCACCGTCCCAACCCGTGCCGTTCACGAAACTGCCCGTCAAACGACGACGCACCGTGTCCACCGCGTCACACACGCTGCCAAAATCCAAACCCAACAACTTCTCCAACGTCGAAGACGCTTCGCACAAACCACGCCAAACCCACAGCAAAAAGTCTCCCACGGGTCCAAGAAGCTGAAGCAGAGACGCAAGGATGCTAGAAGCCACCGAGGCGACGATCTTAAGAGCCTTCGTGATCAGCAGCGCAAAGTCAGAACCAAGCTCGCCCAATTCAGTCTTGCCGCTCGTCATCAACGACAACAAATGACTAAACACCTTGAACACCAACACCACCAAGTTGATCATCTCCGCGCTCACAGCCTGCTTCAAAATAGACATGATCTCAGCTATCGCGTTGAACATGTTGTCGCCACCGAAGAGCTCGCCCATCGCGTGAAACACGTTGATAAACGTGTTCAAAATGATCAGCACGACAGTGCCCATATAATTACCAGTGTTCGCAGCCAACACAAGAGACGTCTCCGTCATCTCCACCTCCTTCTCGTCGTACACGAACTCGTCAGAGATCAACTGGTCGTCCAGAATGCCACGAATACGATTCCAGTCAAGCTCGTAGTTTCCAAGAATACCCACCAAAAACTGAAGCGTTATCACCAACAAACGCAACTGGTCCACAGGAATCACCACCAAAGAGTGCACCACGTCCGTAAGACGACGCTCGAACGTGTCGTTGATGAAATCCGTAGGCAAAAGAGCCACAACGTTGGACGCAAGCGCGTACAGAGCTGTACTCACGTCGCACAGGCGATCCTCCACCTCCATCTGCATAATGTCGCCCTCGCGAGACCAAATGAACGTAAGCTTCTGAATCGCGTGACGAAGAACATTCAAAGGCACCTGGATCACCTGAAAGAGACTGTTCGACGTTGCGCACATGAAATCAGTATTACCACGAGTACAACGACCCTCCTTGATGCCAAATTCGTGCTTCTCGCACCACGTCTCGGAATGCTGAGGACGCACCATCTGGAAAAAACCAGAAAACGCGTTCGCAAAGTCGTCCACCGCGTCAAACACCCACTCGATGATAAGACTATTGCAAGGGTTCACGCCAGTAGAGTCCTCCGCGCGAACCACGTTCAAACTCGTGCGAGAAAACGGAAGGTAAGGATTGTCGGGATCAAAGTAAAACGAACACTCCTCCGTGCAAAACTTATTCTCTCCGTAACCACAGTTGATAGGCACGTGGAAAAAGTCACCGTGAACCACGTCGCCAGATGATAAGATCAAACGCAACACCACGTTCAACAAACGACTACCAACGCGAAACAAAATAGGCACCCACCGCCAAGCCAACAAGATCTGCTCAGCCTCGTACGTTGCGCTGTCGAACATCTGGAAGAAGTGCGTCTGAAGGGACACGTGATCAGACACCTCGCCCCACTTGCCGTCCATACGCTGAAGAATCTCGAAGAAACTCAAACCCACAAAATCACCGCGCAACATAAAGTACAACATATCCACCAAAGACATCACAAGACCAGCCAACGCCTTGCCCAAATAACCCACAGACTCGGGAACAGGAGACGCGTCCACACCAAACAACTCGCCTACCACGTTCATAGGCAAGAATATGACATCCTCAAATGAGTCGATCGCGTTCTCCACAGACACGTAGATAGACTTGGGATTGTACTCGATAGGCTGACCCAGAAGAAGACGCACCACAGTGTGCACCACCATGTCAGCCACACCCACGACGCCCTCGGCAAAGTAACCAAGCACGCTGAACACAGGAAGACGAGCCAACTTTAACTCCATCAAATTGTCATCCGTATCGCCGTCAAGATTCTCAGCCACAAACGTAATGCCGCTAAACATACGGTTCAACACACGATCCAAACCCTCGTCCAGAAAAAACGCAGACGATAACGTCACGCGCTTCAACGGTCCGAACACGCGAGAACCGTCAGGAATCTCAGAGAAAGGAGGCACCGCCAGAAGGACAGTCTGAAGCAAACCCAAACCCACGTTCAACGTCTCGTTCACGATGCTCCCGAAATGCTCAGAACGCAACACGTCAAGACCAATAGAAAATACCGGACTTATGCCGTCGCACGCGCACTGGAACACGCTCTCCTGAACCAGCACAGCCTTCTGCAGAGACGTGGCAGTGTCGTACACGTCCAGAGCGCCCTTGGGAGCCTGAAGGAAGCGCGTCAGGCTAAGACCAAGACTCACCATTGCCTCGCCGACGTGAATCATAGCCTCCACCAACGAACGCACCTGACACTTTGCAAGTATCAAGTACGTCCCGCGGAACAGCTGGTACACAAACGTTATGTACCAGTTGTACAAAGGAAGCAAAAGGTCGATAAAGTACACCACCACGTGACCCAAATCAGCCACGAAATCCCAAATGAACAGAAACACGTTGTCCCACCAATCCATAAGCGTTCGAAACGTAAAGTCCAAATCAGTTGTCATCGCGATCGCCAACACTAACAACGCCAACAAACGAAGCCACATGAACACGTCGAACGCAGGCAACGGAGGCAGAGGCGTAGACAACACGCTAGACAAAAACTGATTCAAACTGTTCGTCACCGCAGGATCGCCACGAGCCGTCACCAAAAAACACAACGCCAACCCAGCAAATAATAACAGCGTCTCAAAGACGCAGAACAACAACATTTCACAACCAAACAACCATATATATATGACAACCAATTTCTAAAATGATACACTCGAGTGTACTCATACTCATACTCATACTACTCGCACAAGCACACGCACACATGCCAGTATTCAACGACAACCTATACGAAAAAGACGTCACAGACAAGAGCTGGGGCGTATACACACACCTAGAAAAAGGAAAATCCTTCAAAATGTACCTCAACGTCGCAGAGGGAGACAACGTATCCTTCTCCGTAAACATGGCGGGCAGCCAGACATTCAAACCCGGCACAAAGTACGTCAACGTCTCACTCTCAGGACACTACGCGAAAGACATACAGTGCGACCCACACTTTACAGGGTGGAGAAGACTACTCGAAGACTCCACGCAACATATAGCCGTTGAAACGTCAGACAAACCGCTCGTCTTCGAACCCTTCGGAGTCGGATACTACAGACCTCTCGCCTCCTGTCAGGGCAAAGCAGACGTTGGAGACCGCTTCTCGGTTGACATACACGCCCTAGAAGATATCACCATGTCTATCGGCGCAGGCATGGCTGAACAATTCACCGTACTAGAAATTATTACCATGTCCGTCACCATTCTACGCACGTGGATATGGGACAACTACGTCATTACTTGGTCCATTACTACCGCAGTGTTTCTCATACTCTTCATAGTAGATGTCTACTGTGCCCCAAAATGCAAATGCAACTTATACGACAAGCTACCAAACAGTGTCGTCATTTTCGGATTCACACTCAACATCACGCACTACGCAGTCAGATTCGTTTACATACACCTAGACGCGTACTCCGAGTCGGAACGAGAAGGAGACGTCTGGTTAGGCGTTTCCCTACATATTTTTGCACCCATCGTCGTGCTCTTCCTTGCACTATGGCTCAACCGCATCGCATTTAATCCGAAAAAACCCATACTCTGCAATGTCGTCACATACGGAGAACTCATACTACTCGCATACACAAGCGCGCTCCTATGGCAAGGATTCTTCATACTACCACTATACTACCTCACAAAGGTCGCAGCCAAGTTTACAGTAGCAGAAGACTTTCTCCTAAACTTGTGCAACTCGTTCAGATACAAACAAATACGAGACACTACTAAGTGAGTTTCGACAACATAAATGAAACTCCTATGCATGCTCAGCTCGCTCAGCACGCTCAGCTCGCTAAGTACCGCGCTCGCATGGCAAGACCCGGCATTCGTCAAATTCTACGCACCGTGGTGCGGACACTGCAAGAAACTCAAACCAGAGTGGGACAAACTCAACATGGACAACGTAGACATCGCTGAAGTTGACTGCACCGTTGACAAAGAACTATGCGAAGAACACAACATTAAAGGATTCCCCACCATCAAATACGGACACCCAGAAGATCTACAAGACTACAAGGGAGGCAGAGACTACGAGGCGATGCAGGCGTTCCTCAACAATCTCGCGCCCGGATGCAACCCCCTCACGATGGACAACTGCTCGGAAAAGCAGAGAGAGCACATCAAGGAACTCAAGAAGATGTCCAAACAAGAACTGCAAGATATCATAGACAAAGACAAGGAGGATCACGAAAAGAAAGAGGCTACCTTCCAAGAGCAAGTGCAAATCCTACAAGACACATACAAAGAACTCCTCGCAGAGAAAGAGAAAGACAAAAATCAACACATAGGCATCGTTAAAACTTTACACAAAGAACTATAAATATTGTTTACCATTCATCAATGATACCATCAATGATACCATCAATGATACCATCAATACACTCTGTAGAACCATACATCAAATACCACGAACAACCCTTCAGCAGATTCATCACCATGCACGAGTACAACAAAAGATTTCGCACCATTATGTATGACCCTAATATCGAACAACAAATCAAAGAACAACACACCTTCACTGATGACTACCAACACTTTACCCTCGAGAGAACAGACCTACTCTCCTCACAAGAAAGATTTGAGCTTGCCTAAGTTTTCTTCAACATATTTAACTCCCTCAAAGCATGCGCTACAGAAAAATTCTTACTTTCAATAACATCCGATACTGTATTGCACAACACCTTTACACCCTGAGACGTACACTTGACTTCAGCTTCGATGACGTTGCTCTGTTTCATCAACGTCGCAAGCAACGTCTCCACATGCGCAAGATCTCTCCGGATCTCTCCAAACCTCATCATCGAATTGCTCTCCATCTCGTCCACGCGCCCGACAAGAGAAGATAATTTTGACGTAATGCCCCGTATACTTGTATCCAGCACGCTCACACCGTGAAGAAACGTAGCCTTTGAAACATAAGCCCAGTTTCCCCACATATACCAGACAGGCACAAGCGCAAGAGGTGCTAAGTATGCATAACTAAACTCTTTTTTTTCTTCTCTGAATATGAACATTAAACACACCACAGCCGTTTAAATAGCCTGAGCTAAGTCTATACATCACTTTTCAAATGTAGGCATAAGTACTCAAGTGACACTTTAACGCATCTATTTTTAAGGACAATTCTCCCCTCTGGGGTAATATGTAGAGAAAAATATATAAAAAAAAATATATAAAAAAAACATTCTAAATATTACCCCAAAGGGGTAAATTGTACTCTTTTTTAGATCCGGTAAAGTTTCTTATAAGTACTTATGCCTACATTTGAAAAGTGAATTATAGACTCAGCTCAGGCACCATGCTTTGTATCTTATATTCATAATATTATACAAATATTTTATGTTGTATATATATTAGTATGCATTATAAGAAATGAGTACTGATAGTCAAGTAGGATATCTTGTTCGTGATTTAATCAAGAATTTAGACGTCGACTCAGCAGCTGTTTGTGATACAGACGGAGTACAAGTCAAAGTCAAATTCATTCGTAAATATGTTAGTGGTACTGTAGATAACACAACACCCCTCTTCGCCGAGGTAACGTGTGGCGATATCACAAAAAAAACCTCGTTTAAAGTAGAAAAACAGATGTTATTAAATTGTCTGAAAACTAGCGAAATGACAGATCTCGAATTTAAATATATCTTCAAAGGCGAAAACATTCAAATACAAAAACGAGAAGGCGATAATTTTTTTATCAATGGAAATAAATACAATGGGGGGTGCTTGGTTAGTGTTGTGTATCCAAAAGTGTTCATTGAAAGCAATCCTAAGGTAGACCCAATTCCAACATACATACCAGAAGATTCTAATGGCATCAAAATGCAGTGGCGAAGCTTATACACTGAAAACGCTGTATGTAGAGCAACGGGGAGAAAATATATGAATTTATACATTGAAAGTCAAAAGGTTAAACCGTATGGTTGGTGGGATTCTAATTATAACTTTTTATCAAAAGAAGCTGCTCAGGACCGTATAGCGCCAGGAGGCGAAAAAAAAGAATATACTATTGAGAGCAAAACGTATACTGATATTAAATGGGAACAATATGTACGGGAAAAAAATATTATTGGATGGTGCGATATAATTAAAAACGGTGAAGTTGGGGAGGGATATTACACTTGCAACAAAGGGGAATATTATATATCTGTGGAAGCTGTAACAATACAAAATCCTAATATTACAGGTGAATTTATAACTTTGGCAAAGCTTCTTCCAACAAAAGGACAAGGTACAAGTGTTATCCCTGATAATTTTGAATTACAGATTATTGCCAATGATAATGGTAATCTAATATACTTAGGGTGCTGCAAATATGACTCGACACCAAAAAACGGTTTAATAAAATTAATACTTAAACGTAAAAATCGAAAACCTGATACAAACGAAATCTGTCCTTTTGTTGCACAAGAAATCGTTATTGCAAACAATAAATATATTTTAAGAGATATCTTACCTGATGCAATACAAAAATACAATTCCTTTACGGGATTGAAATTCATAAATTTAAACGCAAATATTACGGGCGAATACTACGGTTTGAAGGAAAGAGGGTTATATTTTTTTGTCGTACACATCGGAGACGTTCCTATGAGAAATAATTTTACGGATGGATTAAATACATTAAAACTGCGTCTTTAGTATAAAAATAGAGTTTTTTAGCTTTGACATTTCTACGCATATCGCTTATATTTATACTTTAAAATTGCACCCGAAGAACGATTTTTAGAAGCGTATTATCCAAAGGTTTCCATCCGTGAGATGTATTGTTGTCGCTGCCAGAACAGTCGTCTAGCTTGAACTGCTTATTATAAGCGTCTTAAACCTTTATATCTGTTTAAATTCAAAACCTGAGACGAAGAGAATCTAATGGGTTTTCTATTGATGTCACTGCTTCATTGGCAGGTATTCTGGTGCACGTCGCCGCGATAAAATCAATATCAGAAGCTATTTCTTCCTTATTTCCGACTGTGTTGTTATTAATGAATGGGTACATCAGCACTTTCCATTTTGTATATGCTATGATATAATTCCCATCTGGTGAAAATTCGATCTTTGAAGCAACGTTTTTATTTATTGTTTCATCTAAAAGCTTCCATGTCTTATCTGGTTCTGACAGATCACACATATAAAGAAATTTATACATTGATGCTAAAACAATATTACCATGTTTTGCATAATATTCTACGCCCCAGGATGAATTTTCGGTGTTGATTCCGTTTCCATCATTTATAATTGATAAATTATCATTTGTTAATTCACGTATGGACCCATTTTTTAATAAAAAAATAATTGTATTGTCATGACGTTTTACATCAACAATATCAGACGCAAAATTCATACGTTGATAATCTCTCAATATATTTTTTGTCAATTTCCAGCAAAAAAATTCTTTACCGAAAAATCCCACAATCAATTTATCTGAAATAAATGAAATTCCTATTGGTCTTCCTCTATCATGACGGATTTTAACATCTTTTTCATACAATAATTGTACTCGGCTGAGATCGCTAACGTCATAAACACTTATGACACAGTCATTGACAATATCGTAACTGGACCTACTCGTCGTACTTAAAGCGGTTAAATATTTCCCTGAAGGCGAATATTCTAAAGCAGTAATTTCAAAGTCTGGTTTTTTAAGTATATTTTTAGCTGTAGTTGCTATTCGGTTTTTTATCCCGCCCTCACTCGTACTAAATATACTGATCTCCCCCTGTGACGTTCCTACAGCAAACGTTTTCCCATTTGGATTAGGCTTTATTTTATTTAATATCCAATATCTGGGCGTTTTATTTCTACTGTTAACCCAATTCGATTTCTCAAGAACACTGCCGTGTTTCGCGCGTGATTTTTTAATTTTAGTTTTTTTAGTTTTTTCAACTTTTATTTGTTTTGTGTAAATCTCATATAAGTTTTTTTTATACAATATTTGAAATCCTTCGCTTGGTGGCTCTTCGCTTGGTGACTCGTTTAATAAATCTATTTCTTTGAAGAATGGCTCTGGCTCGTGTTTATTTCTCCTGCTTGGCATGTTTTAAGTATCGATATATATATTTATACATATTTTTTTTTAATTAGTCTCATTATCATTATTAGTTCTTGTTGGTATCGTTGGAAACAATATAATATGTATGCAAAACTTACCCCTTCTTCCATGCAGACGAGTTCGACTTGGTTTTGCTAGAGTTCCACTTCACCTTGTTCGCCCAGTACGCTGCAGACATCTTACCCTTCGAAATATTCTTCGCGTGCCGAGATCGTCTTCACGCCCTCTCTTTTTTTTCTTCTCTGAATATGAACATTAAACACACCACAGCCGTTTAAATAGCCTGAGCTAAGTCTATACATCACTTTTCAAATGTAGGCATAAGTACTCAAGTGACACTTTAACGCATCTATTTTTAAGGACAATTCTCCCCTCTGGGGTAATATGTAGAGAAAAATATATAAAAAAAAATATATAAAAAAAACATTCTAAATATTACCCCAAAGGGGTAAATTGTACTCTTTTTTAGATCCGGTAAAGTTTCTTATAAGTACTTATGCCTACATTTGAAAAGTGAATTATAGACTCAGCTCAGTATGATAACATTATAAAGGTGTATCTATGTGATGACCATGCACCATGCAGTGCACCATGCAGTGTTGTATATGTTTAGAGGATCTGGGAAATCCTTGCGACACAGAAACACCTTCTAAGGTGTACACACAGTACTCCTGCTGTGGTCGCCCTGCGCACAGGAAATGTACGGCAGAGGCAGCCAGGCACAGATCGACATGTCCGTGGTGTCGGGCACCTCTGCCAGAATCCGATGAGGAGCATCTACGCTCACTCAGGGCGGGTGCCCGTGCGAATAGAGGATGGGCATTTTATTCACTTGCTGAACACCATCGTGGACAAACATCTATAGGCTCCGACAGGCTCGCTTTAGCCCTACATGAGCGTGCTATCATCCATCTTAGAAAGGATGAGTGGTCTCAAAAACTTGCTCTTAATTCTAAGTATATAATTGCAGTCATCCTGTACAACCAAAATCGTTCACGAACGTTGCCAGAGCCTGTTCGGAAACGGATCAGGAAGCTTCTGACAGAGGCTGCAGCTGGTGGTCAGCAGGAGGCGAAAATAGTACTTGAGACGATGGTCTTTTAGTACCATTTCTACCCGGTAATATTCAACTTTTTGTATAGATCGTATATTTGTAAAATAACCTTTAAATCATATATTGCACTGCTTTGTTTTGTTATCTTGAAAGGATTTGCAAATATATTGTCTACTACTGTTACTTCACTCTTAAACATCGAATCTAACGAATACGCATTGCCTTGTGCAATAACGTACACACCACCACTGTAATAAACTTGACTGATTGGCATGTCATTATATTTGAACAAACTAGCTACTAAATCCAGATGTAGCAAATCTAACTTGCTTGCAGGGAAATACTTACCAGAATCTCTAAAAAATTGTCTTAGTTTGACGTCTTCATCTATAGCTTGAGCTCGTGGTATAATTCTACCTTTAACTACCGGTATTATAGGTGCTGCGTTAACTACTCTAGGTACTGCCTGAACTGGCTCATAATCAAATCTCCTTTTTTTCCTTCTTTTGTAACCTTGATACCATTGATAAAAACAAAATCCAAAGCAACCGACAATTATTATAGGTCCGAACGCAGCTATAAACGAACCTGCCATTGATTCATCTGTACTTGTACTATTTGTAATGTTTGACATTTCTACGCATATCGCTTATATTTATACTTCAAATATAATTGCACCCGAAGCCAAGTCTTATCACACACGCAGATCGGTCCCATCGATACGTCCTCCGCACGCACACCACCGAAATCCTCCCAACCAGCACAAGTCGTACACACCCTCCCACGCGCAAACGGCTTCTTTAACTTTCGCATCTCCCGCATCGCCACACGCACCTCGTGGTCCTGAGATTCCATACCTTTTTTAATTCATCTTTAATATATATATAATATATAAAACTTACCCCTTCTTCCACGCAGACGAGTTCGACTTGGTTTTGCTAGAGTTCCACTTCACCTTGTTCGCCCAGTACGCTGCAGACATCTTACCCTTCGAAATATTCTTCGCGTGCCGAGACTGGAACGCACGACGCTGACCCGCAGTCTGGTTCGTCTTCACGCCCTGCTGACCGAAACGGATCGTTTTCGTGCGGTCACCCTCCTTTGCAACCACTATATGACTCTTCTTTGGGTGGTTCGGCGTTCGCTTAGGCTTGTTGTACCCTGATACACCCGCACTCTTCAACTTGGAATCCTTCGTCATTTCTACGCATATCGCTTATATTTATACTTCAATCCATACTTTTTTAATTTTTTTTTGATTTTTTTTGATTTTTTTTTTGATTTTTTTTGA
>Ga0257110_1000202_pt1 | contig 30812 bp, 35 predicted proteins | sample LP_taG_7_FD_190184 | JGI IMG/M metagenome (GOLD analysis project Ga0257110, IMG submission 190184) | Marine microbial communities from Northeast Subartic Pacific Ocean, Canada - LP_J_2015_P26_10m | ecosystem: Environmental > Aquatic > Marine > Oceanic | place: Canada: Northeast Subartic Pacific...
GTCGCTATAGCTCCAGCACCAGATATTGTAATTCCTGTTCCAGCAGATACATGTGCAAGAACTTCAGCTTGTGAAGGGCCTGTATATGTAATGACACCAGTAGAGTTATTGTAAGCTAAGCTTCCATCTCCACCAGCATCAGTAACACTAATACCTGTTTTAGTAATAAAAGCAGAGTTAGTATTTGAATAATTAGCTAAATCGTTGTCAACAACGAAATCCATTGTTCCGTCGGAATCATCATAAGTAACAGTTATTAATGTTTCAGTATTACCTGTAATCATTCCGCCGACAAAGTCTTCAATACTTTCTTCTGTTTGTATTTGTGAATCAACATATGCTTTTATTGATTGTTGTGTAGCAAGATGAGTACTGCTATCACTAGCCATGTTATCTTCATCTTTTACAGGAACAACTAAATCTAATGTTCCATCACTGTCATCATAAGTTACATCTATAAAAGTTTCTGTATTACTTGCAAACATTGGTCCAATGATGTCTTGAACTTGTTCTGAAGTTAATTGGTCTACAACAAAATTTATTCTGCCATTTGTGTCATCGTAAGTAACTGTTACATTAGTTTCAGTTCCTCCATCAACCATTCCCCCAACAATATCTTGAACTTGCTCAGTAGTTAACTGAGTATTTGTATCAGTTGAAGCAATTGTTAAAGTTCCAGCAGAATCATCATAAGTTAATGAGACATTAGAACCTGCTGTAAGTAAAGAATCTACCCTGTCATCGACTCTTTCATTTAAGTCAGATGTTATTTCCCCTAAATCAGTTGATATTGTTAATCGACCGTTTGCATCATCATAGTTAATGTCAATTCCAGATGTTGCAGAGTCTATTAATAAAGCACCAACTCTATCGTCTACTCTTTCGTTCGTAAAGTAAAGATTGCTAGAACCTTCACTTAAACCGTCTGTGTCTAAATTAGAGAGGCTAGAAACTGTACCAGTAACATTACCTTCTAGATTTGCGACTATTGTTCCAGCTGTACCACTAAATACTTCAGAAGTATTGCTTGCATCTGGAATAAAAGTAAATTTACCACTACTGTCATCGAATCCGAAGAAACCAAGTTTTGCAGTTGAACCGTTATGGTATCTAAATTCGATACCTCTGTCTTTGTTGTCATCAGAGCTGGGAGCTGTATCTCCACCTAAAGTAAAAATTGGGTCATCAACTGTAACTATTGTTGAGTTTATTGTTGTAGTAGTTCCATTTATTATTAAGTTGCCACTAAGAGTTAAACCATTAAATGTAGGAGAATCAGAAGTTCCTAAACCTAAAGAAGCTCTGGCAGTGTTTCCTGTTTCTAGAACAAAGTTAGAACCATCACCAACTATGAAACCACCATCAGTAACAGCTAATCCTGCAACATCAGTAAGTTGAGCATCAAAAGCTTGAACATTTGTACCTACAACAACGCCTAAAGCTGTTCTTGCACCTGCAGCTGTAGTAGCACCGGTACCACCATCTCCTATACCTATAAAATCAGATGCTTGAAACTCTGACAGACCTGTAAGGTCGCCACTTCCGTTAAAATCTCCTCTTAAGGGTGTTTCTATTGCCATTTTATGCTGCCATTGTTATATCTTTTGTCACTGTTGAACCATTCGCTTTTGTGTAGGTGAGTACCAAGCTCTCTCCACTTGAGTTAGCTGGCATTATCATAAATTTATAAGTGCTACCATCTGATTTTAGCATCCTTAAAGCTCGTGTGGATGTACCTACAGCAGAACCTCCACCATTTACAGCTTCAGAAGTTGATTGATTCACAAAGAAGTTTCTTAGTGCCATTTTTTCTGTAGTGCCGTCAGCTTTTGTAAAAGTTAAATATCCTTCCTTAGATAATCTTTCTAAGGCTTCGTTCCTAAATGTAATTGCTGAAGAGCCATCATTTGTTGTAATTTCCATACCGTCACCTGCTGTAAGGTTTAAGGTATCTGTAGATGAGGATGCAATAACATTTGCTTGTCCAGAAACTGCTAAAGTCTTGAAGACTGCATCGGCAGCCGCAGCAGCTGTAACTGTATTTGTAATTGTCATTGTATCAGTAGAAGCATCTGTAGTTATTTGTATACCTGTACCTGCAGCAACATTGAAAGTATCAGCAGTCGCATCAGCTGCAATTGTTGATTGTCCAGATACTGCTACATTCTGGAAAACATTGGGTTGAGTAGCTGCAATAGTTAAAGTATTGTTGCTATTGTTTGGTGTCAAAGTTATATTTGAACCACCAGCTATTGTAAATGTATCTCCGACGCTACCAGCATTTAAACTAGTACCGCCAACAGTTACCGTTCCAAAAGCATTATTACTTGCTAATGTTGCCCATTCTATTGAACCATTACCAGCATTTCTTATATATTGACCTGCTGTACCTTGCTGACCTGCGATTTCCATCTTAGTAAAGTCAACATATCCACTTTCTGTAATCTTAAATCTTGATGTTCCATTAGTACCTAAATGTAATTGTTTCTGTCCTGTTGTACCAATAGATAGTGTTTTATCAGCAATAATAGATTTACCATCTATATATAAGTTACTTAATGGTATAGAACCAGTAGAAGCACCAGATTGTACTCTAATTGTTGCATCGTTAACTTGAAATCCGTTGAATGTAGCAGCTGCACCATTATTATTATCTGTTGCGTTAGCTGTTTCCATCTGGTCAGATGGATTATAGAAACTAATAAGGGTTGAGGTAATATCTGCTCGTTCAACATTATTGAGAACTGCAGTAATCTGAGCGTCGCCAGCGGCACCCGAATCTATTACTTCTACTTTTGAATCACCCTCGTTAATAATATCGACCATATTATCCTTCCAATACTTCTATTCTAGCAGTTAGAGAATCGACTTTTGTTGATAGCTGTTGTATTGCTTTTGTAAGAACTGGTATAAGCTGGTTATGTCTTAATCCAAATCTTTCAAAATCATGGTCTTCTTTTTCAACAAGGTCAAAACCACCATATTCATCTTCATTGGTTTTTTCATAGTATTTTTCATAAGAACCTTGTGTGTATACTGCCATATTTTGGTCAGCACCTTTATGAGTAATTAATTTTTCTTTTATATCTTGTGCAGAAAAACCTAAGTGAGTTCTGACTCCACCATCTTTCCAAGTAAATTCAATAGGTGTTAAGTCGTTTAAAAAATCTAAACCTAAATCAGTAGTAACGATATTATCTTTTAGTGTTATATCTGAGGTATTAATACTTCCGTTTGTTGCAAAAACATCGTCAAATCTTCTGTTACTTTGACCTAAATCAAAACTATTATCATTTGATGGTCTAATATCATCAGAGGTTTGATTTTCAAAACTAATAACTTTAAATTTTTCAGAACCTCCACGAACAAATTGTAAATCACCACCAGAAGCAATATTTATCCCAGAAGAGCCATTTCCATAGCTACCACCAGAATAACTACTACCTGAGAAAAAAGCATTACTATTTCCAATAGTTGAACTAGAACTAGGTAATATACTCACTGCACCTGTGATAGTTACACCACTGCTATCTGTAGAAAATCTATTACTTAAAGTAGCCGAGTTTGAACCAATAAAGCTACAGAAAATATCATTTCCGGATGTTCCAAATGTTCCCCTATTACTAGATGTAGTTACCTCATTAGTAGTTACATTTCCGTCTTTTATTGCATCAGAATTTATAGAGTTTGCACCCATCATGTTTTCAATGATAGTTACAGAGCTTGAAGTTATTTTTGCAAAATCTAAAGTACCAGAAATATTAGCGTTGTTAACAGTCACTGAGTTTGCAACTATTTTACCGCCATCTATTTGAGTAGAGTTACTATTAATATCACCCGCAGCACCACCTACTTGTAGAACTCCACTTAATGTAAGTCTGTTAGCGTTTATAGAAATACCTTCAGACGAAGCATTAATGCTCGCAACAACATTACTACTATTTGTAGGAGTAAAATTTAGTTTTGATGTACTGATACTTCCAGAAGCAATTCTATCTGCACTAATAGTTCCAGCATTTATTTTATCTGCTGATAAATTAGCTATCTTTGCAGTATCAATTGTTGCATCAGCTATCAAAGCATTTGTTATTTGTGCAGTACCAATTTTTGCAGTAGTAATAGTTGCATCAGCAATATGTGATTCTTCTATTAAGTCTGCAGAAGCTGTTTGTCCATCAGAAGGGTCAGAAGCATTACCAGACTTATCTACCGCTACAAATCTAAAATAATGTCCAGAAGAGTCTGCTAAATCTGCACTACCTACTAATGGTATTTGCTGAAGTAAGTTACCTGCTGTAACTCTTAATTCACCAATTTTATTTGAAGTAGATACTGTAAAGTTAGCACTGTTTCCAGATTGAACTACAGCGTGAATTGCTAAATAATCTATGTCGCCTTCTAGTGTGAAGTTACCAAAAGGATTACCGCTACCATCTGTTCCTGCTTTTGCAAGATGATGTGTAACTTGTACTTTTAGTGGGCCAGACGCGATAGCAGTAGCAGTCTTAGGTTTAGAAGGTGCTTGACCATCTTTATCTATTTCTATTCTTGCGTTAACTGCAAAGTTAGCATTGACAGAAGAAGAGTCAGTATATAAATCTTCACCAGAACCATCATAAGATGACATTTTTTTAAAACCGGATTGGTCGACTACATTGACTCCTATTTGATAAGTTGCTCCAATTGTTAAATCTTGAATTAATAAACTCTCTGTTGCAACTCCTGTATAAGGAAAACTTGCAAATGAGTACTGACTATCTGTTGTTTTTTTATACCTTACTGTATAACTATGACCATCTGTTATTTGTGAACCATTCTCATTAGTTGGTCTTGAAACAACAACTCTTACAAATCCTTTTGAGTTACCAGTTCCATCTAAGTAACTACCTGCTTGTAAAGTTGGTGTTGATGGTAAATCTGGAATAGAAAATACTCCAGCAGTCTGTCTACTTAGTGAGTACTCTGAAAATCTTAAATCATCACCTATAGTTCTCATTGCATCACCAAGCTCTATTTGTGCTGAGCCATTTTCGTAATTTACATATGGTGTTAGGTCTGTATAGTTTCCATTTTTATCTCTGTAATAACATCCCATTCCATTTCTAATAGGATAAGTTATACCCTTGACACGAACTTTTATTGGATTTATAGTTTGACCTCTAAAAGATAATTCATACAAGCCTCTTGATTCAGCAGTAGCATCTGCAGCACTATCTATAAATCCTATATCTGGGTCAAAAGCATATATAAAATCTCCTACTTTCATATCTCCAGAAACTTCATATTGTTCTAAATCTAAGTTCAAAACTTTTTTAATTCTAGAAAGCTCATTTAATATTGTTTGAGCTCTGGTATTTAGTAAGTCTTCGTCAACTTGTGGTTCTTGTACCAAGCCAACTCTTTTTAAAGCGTTACCATGTAAATCTTTATATGGGTTAGATGCTAAGTTTGCTTCTCCAGCAACATCAGTAGGTATTTTAAAATATCCGACTTCACCAGTAAAGTCAACTCTTGAAACCCAGTCTATTGCATCAAACTCTGTTTTTAAGCCTTGAGGAACAACACCTTCCATTTCTGGGTCTTGTCCGTAAGCACTTTTAACAACAATTGATTTAGGCTGTGCAGTACCTACTCCTTCAAATAAATTAGCTGCAGGTCCAGCATCCAAGCTTCCATTCATATTAACTCTAAACTCAGTGTTTAAAATTTCTGATACGAACTGTAAAGCTGAATAAGCTGTTTCTACAAAGTGTGAACCAGTGTATTTATTGGATGGATTGCTAATTGTTCCTTGAGTTATAGCTTGTAAGTTTCCAGCTTCATCTCTAAGTAAACCAAGTGGCTTATTAGTTTGAGCCGTAGAATTAAAAAGCGTTTCAGCTAATGTGGCCCCTGTATAGTTTCTAACTTTACCAATGTTATTAGATTCAGCAATAACCATACCTTTGCCTTGGCCATCTCCCAAATAAAGAGCAAGTCCTTGTCCTTGAATAGAAACTTCTCCTTCTTCTAGTACTCTGTTTAAAACAATTCCTGTAAAAGAAGATAAGTTTTTAATTTCTGTATCTGTTAATGTCTTGATGTCTATTTCTTGTGGAGTTATAACAATATGTCCCCACTCTTCTATGGCGTGAACTATCTCAGTTGGTGTGAATTCTTGGCTAAAGTTTACAGCAAACCCGCCTCTGCCCATATGTTTCTCTGTTACTGGCATGTTAGGCTCTTACTAAACGGACATTTTCAAACATACTTTCTAAGTATTGGTCTCTTACAGCATCCGATGCATCTATTGATTGTGGGTTAGAAGAGTTGTACTCGTAACCAACAAAAGTTTTAAATGAGGCATTTGTTAAATGTATAAGTTTGTTTGTAGTGTCAGCTGTAAAGCCTTGAGGACTTCCAAAAATAAATTTCTGACCATAACTGTCAGCAGAGGATTCTTTTAAGTAACCAGTAGAACTTCCAAATGCTCCACCACCAGTTACCACATCCATGTTTACTCTAGTAGCAGCTGCTCTATCAGCAGTTGGTCCTTGAGCAATATTAATACCAATGTGATGAGCACCTCGTTTAACGGTGGCGTCAACGACTAGACGCCCATCTCCATTAGTATCTGAATAGGTAGAAAAACGAACAACACATTCATGAGGTTCATTCCTTAGTATTTGGGCTGTTTGCCAAAGTTTCCATTCTGTTCCAGAAGAGCCGGAAGTGATAGCTATTGTTCTATCGCTTACCCAGCTTCCATTGTCATAGAACTGAATTGTAAATCTTGATTGATTGCTAGTGCTACCAGATGTGAGCCTAATAATTCCATTAGATAAAGTAATACCTGTTGGGTTATTTTTAGACAAATACCCTGTCATAATTGTATTGTCTATAAGTATTTTTGATGCTCCTTTATAAAAATCAGCTGGGTTTACAACCCATTGAGCTGCTGCATCTCTTAAATCTGCGTCATAAAAAAAAGCTACATTACCATTTTCTGAAGCTCTGACTCCATCGGTTGGAGCTTTTTCATGATTGTAATTAAATGCACTAGTAGGTAAGGCGTGCCAAGGTGCATAAGTAGTCGAACCTGTAGTCACTGAATGACTATTTGTTAAAAGGGCACCAGACATGTTACTTTCAAACATCATCTCCGATACTCTTCCTTTTATTATAATTGATAAATCATATTCAAATAAGCCAGTTGCTAGTTTTTTAGAATCTACAGAAGCACTGTCTATTTCGCAATAACCTTCAAACTTATCATCTCCTGTATAAGTAAAAGGCAAAGTTAAAGATGAGTTGCCCATTGAAATTATTTCATCTCTTAATACTTTCGCTGCTACTACCGTATCAGCAACAAACTGACCTCTAAGATTTACTTCTCTATCTAAAGAATTTCTAGCTCCAGTTATTACTGAATTAAAATCAATACTTTCTGGAGAAGTAAAAGTCATTCTCCCTACTGTTATAGTATTAGCCATTTAGCACATATCCTTTGCTCTACATTGTTCGCAGTATCTATATTTCATTGAATAAAAATAATTACCGCATTTTGAATCTGATTCACATTTTTTAAGAATGTCATCTTGCTTATTGCTTAGAATACCTAATTTCTGATTGATTCTCCACCACCCATTCTTTGTTGTTTAAGTTGTATCTGAGTAATCGTTTTTACTGCAGCAGCAGTTGCTTGTGAGTTTGAATTCAAAAGTCCGTTGAGATTAACAGTATTGTTAGTGGTCTGACCGTTACCAAATCCGCTATTTTTTCCAAAATAACCTCCACCTTGAAAACCAGTTGATAGAGACTGATTGTACATAGATTGAGCATTTACAGATTTTTTAGGTAGAGTTGCAGAATATTGTCCACCCGGATTAAGTCCAAATTGTGATGTAAAACCAGATATTGCTGAAGTAGAAACTTGACTTCCAGATATGATTGCTGCAGCAGCGTTGGCTGGTAATCTAAGAGCAGTAGCCATTCTCTGTGCTTGCTTTACAGTAGCATTTCCTAATAGTTCCATAGACTCTATTATTTCAAGATTAGTTATAATGATTGCTTTTTGAGAATCTAAAACTAATTTATTAGCTTCTACGAACTCACGAGGTAATTCTGCAAGTCTTTCATTAATTTCAATTCTTCTCTCTTCAGCATCTGCAATTTCCTCTTGGCGTCTTACCTCAGCTTTTTGAGTGATTTCAGCAGCGTCTGCTCTAAGTTTATCCGCATCAGCTTGAGTTAAAGCTTTTTCTTCGATATTATCAATATCTTCTAATATTTTTTCTTTTTCTAAGTCTGCAAACTCTAACGAACCTTGTGCTGCAGCAAGCTCTACTCTTCTTAAATCTTTTCTTAATCCTTCTCTTCTTAACTGAGCGTTAGCACTTAGGGAAAAACCATTTCTAATTTGCTCTTCAATTTTAAGAGCTTCATTTATTAAATCTTGTTGCTCTAATATTTCTTCTGCAGTTTCAACTTGAGAATTATTTAAATCTACTAACTCTTCAGCTAAATCTACTTCTTCAGCTAATAAATCTAGTTCTTCTTTTTCAAGGTCTAGGAGTTCTTCTTTTGCTTCCACTAAATCCATATCCGCAAATTGTTTTGCGAAATCTAATTCAGCACCAAGAAAGATAGTATCTATCATATCTTTTAAATCTGAGGCTTGTTCCATAGCTTTTTGTATTGGCGTTAACTCTGCAGCCTTCTCTACTAGATGACCATATCTTATAAGCAATGCATCAATATCTTTGAATTCTCCAACAAGCTCTTTAGCTAACTTGAGTCTTCCTTCTTCAGAAGACATTAAATTTCTATTTCTATGTTCTTGTAGTCTTTTAAGGTCTAGTTGGTCTCTTAGCAAAACTTGTAGTTGTTCAGCAAAAGGTATATTTTGTCTCTCGGCTTCTATAATTAATAGGTGCATTTGAAGTTGGTCTTTTAAAATTACAACTTTTTCCTTATTATGTTTATTTCCGTGTTTGCTTAAAGTATTAATTTCATCAACAAGACTTAATATTTCTGAATTTTCAGTCAAACCTGCAGCTTCTAGGTCTTCAACTACTTGAGACACATCTACATCTTTAAATAGCAAATCTCCAACTCCTGCAATATTTTTTAAATCATTGACTAATCCAGTCTGTAAACCATCAGCTATTTGCTTTGAAGCTTCTATACCTTCTTCTGTCAAACTACCAGATTTTATACCTTCTTGTACTCCTTTTTTTATAGCTTCTGGTAGACCCTCAGCTATACCTAAAAATACTTCTTCTGTAAATACTTCTGCAAATTCGTCACCTTTAGCATCTATTTCAGATAAAGTATTTGCCATACTTTCTACATTTTTTTCAAAATCTCTTATTATTCTTTCTGATTTACCTAGTTGATTTAAAGCAACAAGTATTGCGGTTATTGGGCCTAAAGCTTTTTTAATAAATGGTGCAATTCTTTGAAAAACTCCTTTTAAGAATGTTACGACTTTACCAGCTTCTTGACCAGTTGCAGCGACTTTTGCCATACCCGACCTAACTAAATCTAAAATTGCAGCGACTCCAGCGGAACCCGCAAGGACACCTAATAAAGCATTAAATGCGGTACTAGCTTGTCCTAAAATTCTTTGTAAGCCAAGGAAACCATTAACAATATTTATAGCTACATCTAGTACTGCTTTAAAGACTGGTAAGAAAACATCTCCCATTGGTATTAATAGTGCATTGAATGCAGCTTTTAATTGTTGAACTTTATTAGATACGGTATCCATTCTTGTTGCTACTTCTGCGTTTAAAGCATTGCTGACTAAAGCTTCATTTCTCGCTAATGCAATAGCTTCAGCAAGACCTTTATTATTATTAGCTAAAGATAAAACTGCTCTTGATGTTCTTACATTATTAAGGCCTAAAGCTTGTAATACTGGAGTTACCGATTCTCCACTTTTTGCCATAAGAGATAATCCTTCTAAGAAAGATTGAACGGCCACAGCTCCATCTTCTTCAAATGCTGTTTTGAAATCTCCACCAATCATTCTATTAAGAACACTTAATTTTTCAAAGTCTCCCTCCTTGACAGCATTACTTACATTCATAAATAATTTACCAAGTGCTGTAGAACCAGCTGCTGCTTGAACACCTGCAGCTCTTGTGGCGGCTGAGAAAGCTAATATATCTTCAGCTGATAAACCAGCGACATTACCAGTGGCACCAAAGTTTTGTGCTAATGTTAATATTTCCGATTCCGTTGCAGCTACATTGTTACCTAACTGAACGAGTACTGAGCCAAATTTTCCAACAGAAGCTGTTGTATTGTTTGTAACATTTAAGAATCTTGCGAGACCAGTTGCTGCTTGGGTACTTGTCATGTTTGTAGCTATACCAAGTTTTGCTGCTACTTCAGTAAAGACAGACACATCTTCAGCTGCAACTCCAAGCTGACCTGCTACAGAAGCAATCCCCGCTAATTCATTTGCAGTTACAGGAAGTGTAGTTGCTAGACCTAACAAATCTTTTTGTATTTCTTTAAAAACTTCTGGGTCATCAACATCTGCCATAGTTTTTTTAACCATAGCAAAAGCATCTTCAAATTTTATTGCCGCACTTGCTCCTGCTGTTAGAGCTACTGCTAAACCAGCTATGACTGCTAAACCGGCTGCATTTGCAGCTGCATTCATTGGTTTAGCTATAGCTTGAGAAGTTTTAGTTGCCATTGACATTACTTGACCGCCAAGCTTATCGCCCAGCAGCCTAGGGACTACATCAATTACTATTGTATTATTACCAGCCACTATATACCTAAGTCTTTCATTGCGTCTTCGATACTAATTTGTACTTTGGGTGGTTCATTTGGTTTATCCATTAATTCCTGTTGCATTTCTCTAATGTAGGGTGCATAGAATGAGGATTCTTCTGAAACAAGACTAAAGATGAGATTTTTAAACAATCTCCAAGTTAAGTCAAAAGGTTTTAAGTTAAAGAACCGATGGAAATCTGATTCTACAGTGCTCCATCTTTTTAAAATATCATCGTAAGTGATACTTATTTTGGGTCTTCTTCTTCTCCCCCTTCGACATCATCAGTCTCTTTTGGAACAACCCCGTACTCTTGTAACAAGTAATTTAAGACTTTTTCTAATTGAGTCCAACTTACATTGTTGTCGAGCATATCGTTGAATATTTCTTTGCCTATTAAAGCTGTGAGCCATTCACCGAGATTTTGTTGCTCAATGCCACCTTGTTCATTTGTTAACTTTAATTGTGTTAACACTACTTTCGCTGGTAGCTGTGCTGGTGCTTCGTACACTTTTCCAGCTACCTTGAAAGATAATTTTTCTTCGTCGGCTTCCGCCACTGCTTCATCAAAATCTTTAAATTCTGACATCGATAACCTCCTTATCGTTCTATTTAATTATTAACTATACTGTGTCAATAATTTTGAATAAATTTTGGAATGGAGCATCACTATTTGGCTTCAATACTTTATATTCAATAGTAATTGTTACCTTTTGTGGTGCTTTTGCATGCGTCATTGAAAACGCTCCAACATTGACTGCTCTAGGAACATGGATATCTCTCAATTTCGCTGTTCCTGCATCGTCATGTCCCGGAGAGTTAACTCTTAACAACAAACCATACTCTAAGAAAGAGTCAGTTGCTGGTGGAACTAATGTTGTATAGCCGGATGCCGGTGCACTCGTTGCGATTGTACCGCCAGCCATAGCTAGTTTCAAGTTTGCAAGGGAACCCTGTGCGAGTTCTCCAGTTATTCTTACTTCTTGAGCAGTTTTGATTGTCTTAATTGGGTCAATCTCTTCTGCTACTAGAACATCTTCAAATGTCTTATCATATTCTAATGAAAATCCACCTTCAGAATATCCTATATCCGTCCAATATGTATTCGCTGGAGTAACACTTGTATTGGTTGGGAATACCACATTTGGGCTTCCTCCATTTAAGTCTGACTCTAACGCTGTAAAAAGTGTACCAGTTCCCAAAAGAACTTCAGTAATACTTTGTGCCATTTTATCTTACCTACCTATATCTAAAGAGCTTGTCACTCTTCTTCTTCTATTACTTTGTCAGTCCCATACCATTCATCATCGCTAGATATTTCATCTTTAACATCAGAGATACCTTTAATTTCTCCCATTCCTTGACCTTCAGTAACAAATGTAGGAATTAAAACTTCGCCCTGTTTGGTTTGACTATCTTTTAGTCTGTTCCAATCAGATTCTTTTAATTCTATCCACTCTTTTGAGTCAAAGATAATATCAAGTTTTTCATCCCTAATGGAATCAAAAACTCTAATAAAAGGATTCAATTTTACATTTTTCATGTACTTGCTCCGTATATCATTACTACTTCTATATTATAGCGTGCTAAACCGAGCTCTGGTTCTTCTATACGAGTAGGTCCTCCTTGATTATTAAATCCATAAATAGTTCCAACCTCTCCACCAGTGCTTGTATATTTTTTTGGTTTAGCATCAAAAGTATTGGCAATAATCTTGGCTGCTAAATCATATGCCTGTGCATAATCTGGTTGTCCCTTAGAACCCGTATTACCGTATTTACCACCGTAACAATCTATAAATAAATTAGCTTCGTATATTAAAACTTCATCAGCACTTGGTGCACCTCCTAACTGCGTAACCGTTAGAAAAGGTAGTGTTGCTCCATTTGGCAATCTTGTTGCTATTCTTGTTCCTACTAAAGAAGATATTTCAGATTGAGCTAATGCCCAAGTTCTAAATAATACTTCTGCGTCTGGTAATTGTTGAACCATTTTAACCTAACTTTAAATTCAATGCATCTCTGACTATTGCGTCAAAATCTTTTGTTTTTTTAGTATCTGTCAACACTGTTGCCATTCCAGAAGACTGAAGTCTCTGTATAGCAAGTGTTGCACCTTTTCTCATCATAGCACCTTTACCGGTTGCTTTATTCACAGCTCTTCTATTAGTGTTGCTTGTTTTTAATGATTGAGCTTCGGTAGGAATATTGGGAAAATATCTTAAGGTATACCCAGCTCCTATATTAAATCCGGGACCTTCTCCATATTCTATTTTTAAAGCATAGTTAACATCTGAGGAACCTATGCTTGCACTACCTACAGGTATTGCCCCACCTTTAACTTTTTCGTATCTTAAATTTGTTTGTAAAGTACTTCTTAATTTTCCTGTTTTAACAGGAGTAAAGTTATAAGCTTGTTTAGCAATATCTTCAGTAACTGTTTCAATAACTTTTTGTACTTTTCTATTGTGACTTAAATTCCTAAAATCCACTTTTCCATATGCTTTAGTTATTGGTCCGGGATTCACACCTTGTCCCCTAAAAAGTCTTTTAGTTACGCTGTCAAATTCTTTTTGCATATTAGCACCTAATACAGACCTAGCTGCACGAGAAAATACATTAGAACCGGGAATTTTCATTAAAGCTCTACCAGTTGTACGACCACCAAATCTTCTAAAAGCTCTTTCTCCAGCACCTTCAAAATCCGAAAGGTCTACACCATCTTGAAGTTGTCTAATAGTCTTTCCTATAGCTTTAGCATCTCCCATAATTCTTCCTGCTGTTAGAAAAACATTTCTTGTTTTATTTACTACTTTTAAAGACGGGATACCGGGTAGTGAAGCAATGTCTCCTACAAATATTGAATACTCGTAAAAAAAAGTTCTTAAGTCGGTGATTTTTTTTATTTTGTCAAGATTATACCTTGAATTTACTTGTCCAGCAGTTCTTCTACCGCTTCTTAAAGTACGACTTATTTTGAGTGCGGCTTTAGCAGCCATTAGTAACCAGAGTCTATGCGGAGTTCTTTATAAAAGTCATTTCCAAATCTATCTTTGATTGACTTTATGTTCCTTACATTATAATTAGTCGAATTGTAAACCAATCTATCAGACATAGATATAGAAGTGCTTGCTGGTACGATGACTTTGAATTGTTCATTTATTTCTACCCTTCCTTCTGTTTCAGTTTCTATGAACCCACCCATTTCAATAACTTTTGCTTGAATACTGGTAGCACTACCAAATGATGAAGTTGAAAGACCTCTGTCGTCGACAGCACTTCCGGATAAACTTTGTATTGATATTGTATCGTTTAATAGTGATGTTGGTACTTTGGGCATAATGTAATTATACCAAAAGAAAACCCCCTCACAGTCACATAAGGGGGCTACTTTCTATAAATTATTAGTACTACTTAAGGGAATACCCAAGTTCTCTAAAATAACTTAAAGTCTCATTTTTAGCCATATCAAAAGAATTATCGAAACCTTGTCTAAGGTACTTCTGATACAAGCCTTGAAATTTCTTAGAGTATGTTTGTAGTCCAGTTGCACTTCTTGTATTTTTTGCAAAATACTCTTGTGGTAATGGTCCTAACTCTGGTACACCAGAACATATCTTTTGGTCAACAGTGGGTTCTGTGACATTTCTGTCATAGTAATACTTGCGAGCCATATCTTTTACAATATTTTTACTTCTTACAGAATATCCGTCTAAAGTATTTTTATCTTTGTAAAACTCTGAAACTGGTAGCCATTCGCCTGTAGTTGCACATCTTTTATGTGTTGGGTTAAGCTTTTTATCATAAGCTTGTTTTAATGCTAGTTGAACCTCGTTAGCAAGTGAAGGGTTCTCTTTCATCCAATTTCTAAAAGTTACTTTACCGAAATCATAATGTTCGTAAGTTCTAGCTGTATTTAGTGTACCTTTACCTTCTCTAATAAATTCAACGATTTGTCTAGAAATCTCTGGATTATAGTCAATTCTTTTACTAGTAGGCACTCCTAATTTAATCTTCATTAATCTCACATTTTCGTGAGACATTTCCCAGTCTTCTCCCCATTCTCTAAGGGTTTTATCTGGAAATCTTTTAAATAAAAACTCTGCTTGGTCAAGCGTGGGTTTCATTTGTATCCTCCATCTCGTATACTTATATAATAAGTATTCCATATAAGTTGTATTTTGTCAAGGATTTTTTACAATTTTTTCCCTTTTCTGTCAAGATATGCTATAATAATGGTGTGTAACAAAGGAGGAGAAGTTATTTTGGTAACTGAACCCGAAATTATTGCTGTAGATGAGCATCAAAAACTAATGAAAATTGGTGAAAAAACTCTTCATTTAACTTGGAATAAATACACTCAATGCTGGGAAGCTGAGATATTTGTTCTGAAACAAGATAGATATGGTCGTTTTTTCAATGAATACCACACATCCGTGACTGGTAACTCTGAACAGGAAACAATAAAGAACGCTATAGAATTAAAAATTAATTCTTGACAATAGTTAAAATATAGTATACAATTAAGCTATGAATAAAGAAAAACTATGATAACTAGTTGTATGATATTTCTAGCTAGCTTCAGCACCGCTGAAATGCCTGTAAAAGAAAACTACCAAACTATTCAACAAGTACAAGAATGTACTGAACTTATTCCATCGACAATGATTGAATATATTCCGTTTTATGTAGAGTTTTATGACGAAGAACATTTGTATAAAGCTTTAAGAATTGGTTGGTGTGAATCCAGAGGAAAACAATCTGCTTATAGAAAAGAAGATAATGATTCTGGAGTAATGCAATTTATTCCAAATACTTGGAATTGGGTTGCTGAAATGTTTGATATACCTTTATGGGATGAAAATGTATTGACTTACTTTGGAGTTCCCTATAGGATAGTTGACTTTAATCAAATACCATATATTGATATAGAAGGATGGGCTTATACTAAAGCTCAGTTTATTCCATATTTAAATATTCAAATGTCAGCACATTTGGCAGAAGATATATATACTAAGAAAGATTTTAGAGATTGGAACTCTAGTAAATGGTGCTGGGAAAACCCTAGATACTATGAAAAAAAATGGAGAAGTGAAGGATTTTAAATGACACAAAATAGTGGTCACATAACAGCTAAGAAACTTACCGGTACACCTAGAAAGAGTAAAAATTTTGGTGAAGGTAGAATTTGTAGTAATGAGAATTGTAAACAAATTATGAGTAAATATAATCATAATAAGTTTTGTTATGTACATGCTCCAGCAAAAATACCTAGAACTCGTGGACAAATTTTAAGATAATGGAAAAAAATAATTGTAAAGTTTATGTAAACGAAAGAGGAACTTACCTAAGTATATGCAATTGTGAATACGGCCAAGCCTTTCACGAATGATATTTAGTAAAGACTACAGATGGGATGATTTAGACGATGAGTTATAAACCTTTGCCAGAAGAACTAGAGATAAGAAATAGCGGCATAGAAGGAAAAGGTCTTTTTGCTAAAGTCATCATTGGGCATGGAACGAACTTAGGCCTTACCCATGTGTTAAATGCAGATTTTGAAGATGGAAGAATAAGAACTCCACTAGGAGGATTTATTAATCATTCTGATAACCCTAATTGTGAGTTAATAGCTATAGGAAAATATTTTTACTTAATGACTTTAAAAGATTTAATGCCGGACGAAGAACTTACACTAAAGTACACTTTGTACGATATTAGAAGGACTGCTTCCGTTTAGAAGCTTTTCTGGCTTTATTTTTCATAGATTGAGAAACCTTAGAAGGGTCAGTATTCCAATCAACCCCAACAGTTCCGTATAGGTAAACATTGTTTGGTAATTGTCTCTTACAAGTTTTTTTACATTTTTCACATTTAATTTTTGGGTCTTCATGGATTGAATGTGTAACTTCAAATAAATGAGAGCAATCATTACATTTGTAATCATACCTAGCCATTATCTAATAATATTTCCGTGCCTATCAACACCAATATTGAGTTCACGAAGTTTAATTAATTTTTTTTGAGGGTTGCCATTTTTATTTACCCACTCAACAGTAGCTCTAAATTGTTTAGGAAATTTTTGTTTATAATCACGAACAGCTTCTTTTAAACCTTTGCCTTTAACAGTAATAGTTTCGTTACCATCGAAAAGATAGTCGTACTTTTTCACGGTTAATTACTTTTTAGATTTTTTTTGTTTTATGGGATATTTTTTACAAACAGCCATATAAGAGTTAACTACATTGTCCATATCTTGAACTAAGTTAACTTTTTGCATTCTTAAACTGTTCATTTGTTCAATAACAGCTTCTGCAAAGACTGGAAAGTCTATTCCCATCAAGAAAGCTTTTCGTTGTGCTTTATTAAATTCTATATCTATTTCTGACATAATTATATTCTAGTCTAAAATATGTGCTGATGTGAAGTATTGGCGTTTATATTTAGACAGTGTCGATTTATCTTTATTAGTAAGAAGTTCGTTATCTAATAGTTCTGTAACAGATTCGTATGTTGCTGAGTAGTCACCTAATGATTCTGACTTTACTAATTGAAACTGTGAGTCTGTAGTTTTATCTGCTGCGTGAGTACCTACATCTCCAGTACTTTGTTGAGAACCTAAAGCAGCAGCAGCTACAAATAGTTTTCCTGCAGCTCTTGCACTTATAAGTTTTATATCTACTGGAATATTTTCAGCAGCACCTTCTGAATCAGAATAACCTGCTACATAGGTTATAACTACATTTTGCAATCTTATGCTTGACCAGCGTTTACTACCTGTTTTTTTAATTCTTCCTAATTCTTTATATACAACATAGTGCTCTTGATTACCTTCTGTTAAAGTAACTGCATCTTCTACAATTGAAGTTACAGAAATAATAGGAGCTACTTTTGTGAATATTTCTTCTTGGTTATTGCCATCAAATGTGTCTACAACACCAGTGGCGTACTCTAATTCATAACCTAAATAGTTTTTTATAGCAGCATCTGCTGCTTTAATAAATATGTTTGTTACTGTCGTTTCGTCCGCTGAGGACATATCAACACCAATAACACTTTTAACATCTGAAACAGTACTGAGTGCCATTGGCTACGACCTACTTGTCTTCAGCTGGTTTTTGTGCTTTAGTTTCTGGAGCTTTCTTAGCTGCAGCTTTTTTAGGAGCAGCTTTTTTCTTACCCCATCCGTGCATTTCAAGATAATCTGATTGATATTCTTTACCGGCATGAGCAATATTGTCTGCGTTACCTTCTGGGCATTCATTTACATTACCTTCCCACAAAGAACCATCTTGAAGCTTCCAGATATCTTTCTCTACTTTTATAAATTCCATTTAAATTTTTTTCCTTTTTCTTGGTTTGTAATGGGGGAACTTAATCCCCCATTACTATTTGTTATTAAAACAAATGTTATTACATCTGTGTTAGTTTACAGAATGCAGTTGGTCTATAGACTACGAGACCTACTCTCATTGTTGCTCTAATAGCTAATTTTCCTTTAAGGAAAAAGTCACTATGAGAGTCTGATACAGCAAGGTCGATTCCTTGCTTCATCACAAGATGAGCAGCTTCGCCGCCACCAAACCTACCAACCATTTGTGTTCCTGCAGCAACTGCAGAAGTTGTAACGACTGGTAGACCCCAAAGTCTTGGGGTTACATCTGCACCAAAGCCACCAGCAACCATAAATAATGGGTTCTTAGCAGCAGCACCAGATGTTGTAGTAGCGATATCAGTAACTGATGTTACGATGTCGTACCAATCTGATGGGTGCATAATTATTGCATCTGGTTCTACAAATGCATCTTTTCTAATTTCTGTAATGGCTTGATAGATTTGTCCTAATCTAGCAAGTTCACCGGAATATGACCCATATGCAAATGAGTTAATTCCAGTTGTGTTTAATAGACCTTTTAAGTTAGGTGCAGTACCATTACCATCCAAAATTTGTCCGTCAAGTCTTAGTTTCATCATTGTACCAAGTCTTGAGTTGACATAACCTTGAATTCCGTTTACATCTGAAAGAAGTTCTTCAGTCACAGGCAAGAAAACACCAATTTTTCTTATTGATGCAGTCTTTTCAGTGAAGTCTAATGTAGCTTCAGCTGTTGTTGCCTCTTCTGCTTGTTCAGCAGCAGCGTTTGTGAATGTAGTTTCTTCCATATATGCAAACGAATTTTGGTCAGTTTCGATTTGGTCAAAAAGACCAATCACTGCGTTTGGGTCTCTAAGAGCGGACTCTAAGATTCCCGGTTGTCTTAACACTTCTGGTGGGAAGTTCTGAGATAAACCCGCACCTAATGTAGCTTTATAGCCCATAGGTGAGAACTTAACTGTTGAGTCAAGGCCCTTACTTCCGGATTCTTGATATCCTTTGTAAGCGTCAGTGTTGATAAAGGATTCACCAATTGTTTTAGGTGAATTATCTACTTCTTCAGCTGCATATACTGCTTCATCCATAGCTTTTTCGTTTTTAGCTTTGGATTTAGCATTATTAGCTGCATCAACTAACTCAGCAAGCTCAGTATTAAGTCCATTGATAGCATTTTTTTGCTCAGCAGAATACTTACCGTCATCTACTGGATTATCAAAGACTTCTTTTAACTCAGCCCTCTTTTTTTGAAGTGTTTCTTTATTATTATTCATTTAATTTTTCTCCAAAATTATTATACTTATACTTAGTCTTCGTCTAGTTCTACAAGAATTGATTCAGTAATAAGATTTTGTGATTCAGTAAATAAAGCGTCTATTTCATCATCAGCATCTTCGACACTGGCTTCTGGAACTTCAACTTCCTCTACTTCCTCAACTTCTTCTACTTCTTCTTCAACTTCAACATCAACTTCTACTTCAGATTCTTCAATCTCAGCTTCTTCAACGACAGCTTCTTCAGTAACTTCGGTAGTAGCTTCGACGGTATTACCTTGAGTTTCCTCAACAGGGTCTTTGGCTGCTTCTTCAGTTTCTGCAGTTTCTGCAAGTCGAACATTAGCTTCAACTAAAATATCATCTATTTCAGTCCATGCATCATTGAGGTCTTCTTGTACTGCTCTTAAAGCAGAACTAGCCCTCTCCGATAGTGTCCTTCCATCTTTCGAGCGTAAAACTCCAATAGCTTTCGCTCTTACAATGAGGTTCTCCAACGCTGCAAGCACATCTTTGACCTCTTCAGAGAATCGTTTTCCTGTCATGCTGGAATCCGTTTCTGAAATCTTTTCTTCACCCTCAGTAGAAGTATCTTTTTCTTCTTCATCTGGGTCTAAATCTTTCTCATCTTTAGCTATAGTGGCTTCATATTCTGTATGAGATTTACAAGGCATAAAGACATCTTTGTCTTCTACTTTGTGAATATGGTGACCTGCACAGCCAAGTTCTTTTGCTCTTGCTTCTGCTTCTTCAGCTGAATCAAATACATCAGTTGCTAAAGCTTCCTTGCTTTCAGAGTTTTCATATACGGTATCTTCACCTGTTTTAATAGCAAGGGTGTAAGTTTCTCTGTTAGCACCAACAAGCACTGGAGATACCTCAAAGACCTCTAAGTCTTTCAAATATCTGACATCGTGCTCTTCATCGGAACCATCTTTTTTAAAAGCTCCTACTTCGTAATCATTGATTCTAAAACCAAATGACCATTCTTGTAGGTCTCCCATTTCTTTGGCTAAATTATAAGCCTCCTTACCAGCCTCAGTTCCCATAAAGAAACTTCCTTCAAATATAGCTTTATCGTCATCTGACTTTATGACGCCTTTTCCAATTGGCTGGTCCCACTTATGGGCAAATACCATCGGTACTTGGTTGTCCTTGAAACCCGACTTTATCGCTCCGGGAACTATTACATCCCCATCTGTGTCTAGTGTGTTGTAAACTGAAAATACAGCTTGTACTGTACCTTTTTCATCATCTATAGTCTTAAATTCTATAGATTTGTTAATCTTTTGTTCTTCACTCATGCTATTAATATCCCTTTTCGTATATCATTATATATTTTAGCTTGTCAAATCGCCCTTAGGAGCAAGAAGTGCCTCAACTGCTTTTTTCCTAGAGTCTTCCTTTTTCTTTTGTTCATTGACAATTTTTTTCATAGCAGAAACTCCGGATGAAGTAACTCCACCCCATTTCATCACAGCAATAGTACCGTTGAGTCTATTGTTCTTTTTGTGACGATTCATAAATCTCTCTCTTCTTTTGACCCAAGACAAAACTGCAGAACTTCTATCTCCACCTTTGTACTTAGTCCAGTTTCTATAAGCGTCATTACCCGTAAATGCTGTTGGAGGGTTGCCTCCAGTTCCTGCTCTCTTCCATATCTTTGGATAATTTTCTTTTAGATTTTTAACATATGCGTGGTCTGGAAATTGCTTATGTTGTGAATTAGACAAACTTATTTTTTGGTTATCACCACTTCTTGGGTAGTTAGTAATATCTTTTGGAGCTTTAGATTCTCTCCAATCTGAAATTTTTCTTAATTTAGAAAATGGCATAGTTACATCTCTATCTGTTTTTTTATGAGAACCATTTTCCATAATTGCCCAAACAGTCATAGTTGCTTCTTTATCTGTACTATTTACAGATTTAACAATTCCGTGAACAACTGATGGTGGGTCTGGGTCTTTATTTATTGACCAAGATACAGAATCACCTACTGCAACTGACATAGCTTTAACTGATTTTTTAGAACTTAATGGATGACCACTAGGAAGTAAGTCTTGGTCAAAAGCTGTTCTTGGAAATCTACCTTTTAATCCTTTAAGGAATGCATTAACTCTGGCCACTCCCCACTGGGTTGCTGATGAAACATTACCTCTAACAGAAGAAGGATTACCACGATAAGCGCCAACACCTCTTCTGAATACTTGGGCTAGCATTCCATAGCTAGCTTTATACTTAGGATTTTTAGCATTATGGTCTTTTACTTTTTTCTGTAAAACTTTTTTAACTTTCGCAGAGATAGGTGCTTTTTCTTCTAATTCATTAATACCATAAGGTACTTCTGAGGATTTAAATTCCATTGAAGTATCAATAATGACAGTTTTTTTCTTTTTAGGTTTTTTAACAATTCTGCTTCTTCTTACTTGTGGCGGGAATCCTCCAGTGTTTAAAGTTGTTTTTTCATCATCTTTAGGCTCTGGAATAAGTACACCTGTGTCTCCTTCAGCTACTGCAACCATGTTTAATGGTCTTAAATAAACATTGTGGGAGTTATCGGCATCAAGTCCTAAGCTATTTCTTGCTTCACCAATTGTTACAAACCCACCTTGTACAGCTGAGTTCATTGATTTAACTAAATCTTGTCTATCTGTAGATAAGGCTCTAACCATATCTAAGTCGTAACTTGCTTGATAGTTATAGTCTCCATCTTCAAAGTCTGTGTGTAATAACTGATGTGTAAGTTCAGAAGCAACAGCTGACCACATAGGAATCATCTTTTGTTCAGTAAAAAATTCTCTGAGTTCTTTTGTGTTGTTATAAGTAGCAGCATCTAAACCTGCACCTAAGCCAGCAAGAATAGCTGGAACACCAAGTACTGCAGAAACTCTTTCTTCTGGAAGCCTTCTTAAGGCTTTGAGGTTCATTTGTTCTGGTGTGAAAGATAAAACATCTACATCCATTGCACCAGTCATAATCATTGGTGCGCCTCTGTTAGCACCAGAAAATTTATTTTTAAAAGCTTGTGCAATTGCGTCAGCTTCTTCTCTTGAAGGGCCACCCATAGAATCATCTTTTGGACTCAAGATAACTCCGGGTACAGCCATGTTGTGCAACAATGCGACAGCAAATTGACCTGCTGCCTCGTCACCAGCTAACTCTCTCATTACTGAGCGTAGTGGTGAAAAACCTCTTCGATGGTCGTCTGGGTCCATGCCTTGACGGATGTGGACGACATTCTCACGAGGTAATTCTACAAAATCTGGATTCAAACTGTTACTTTGCTGTACAGCATGATATTCATAATGTGTGATTAATTCTTTTTGATTACCTCGTACTTTTACATAACTAGGCATCAAAGGAATAAGTTGTACTACTTCTCCTTTATTATTTTTAACTTTAAGTAAGAAAGCATCACCATGAGCTGCCAAAGAAGTTACTAAGTAATGTGATAAAACTGCACCAGAAATAAATTCGTTAGGCCTTGACAGAAGTATTTCCATTGGATGGTTTTTTACTTCTTGTTTACCATTCTCTGTTTTTTTATAAATCTTCAGAGTTGACTCTGCGAATGAGGTTGCTAAAACATTAACACAAGAGACTACAGCAGAGTTTCCTAATCCATCGCCCATTTCTTCAATGAGTTTATCGGGAAAATATCCCGACTTTGTATTGTGACCCCAAACAGAACCTTGCGATTGTTCGTATTTGTCTAAAGGCCCTCTTTTTAAATCTATTCTTTGCGGTGGTTTCTGTAGATAATCTACAGTTTTTCTATAAAAACTTTTTTCTTCAGCCATTTAATAAGCTTCCCATTTTCTCTTAGTTGCACTTTCTAGACAAGCATACGCCAAAGTATCCACAATATCATCGTGGACACCAACAGGAAAAGTTAGGAGTTCTCGTTCGACTTCTCCTACCCAATCTTCATCCTTAGGGAAGAACACTAGTCCTCTTTCCATCTTAGCAGACAAAGGAAGTGCTCGTGAACGCTTGTCTTTATCAGCTCTTAGTTCTTTAATCCTTAAGCCTTCTCTTCTTGCAAATTGTACTATAGCTAGCTGATAACCAGTCTTTTCAATACCAACCCATTCTAAGTTATGTATACCGACCATCTTTTTAATTGCTGGAACAATATCCGGTGCTTCCATTCTCTGTCTATGCATATCTAACATAAACAACCTGTCTGATTCAAGATGATGACCGAATACTGATATTACTGTGTAATCTGCAGATTCTTTTGTTGAAGCAGCTAAGTCAACAGTTGCATACTTTACTAAATCTCTATTGATGTCAAACTTTTCTCCATCAGCCCAAAGAGAGCCAACTCCAAGTTTGTAATAGTTAAACCAGTGATTTCTGAACATTTGAGCACCTTCAGAGATAAATTCAGCTAAATATTCTTGTGCAAAGACTAATTCTCCTAAGTCTTCTCTTGCTGATTCAACTTCTGCTGGGTCTATAATCGGATTAGCTACTGTTGGATATTGAAATCTACCCCAATCATCTGCTTTTTCTGCCTTTTCCCATAGGTGATAAAACCAATTGTCCATTCCAATAGGGGTTGATATAAATAATGCAGAACCTTTATTTTCAGTAAGAGTGGGTCTTAATACTTCTGTCCAAGTTTCTTCTCTAACAAAAGCTGCTTCATCCATAACTAGGAAGTTCAAACCTTCTCCACGAAGTCTTTGAGGATTGTCAGCAGATTTAACAGCAATTGAGCCACCACCCGGAAATGTAACAGTCATATCTCCAACTTTTACTTCAACTCCGGATTCTTTAGGAAAAGCAGCAGCAGCTGCAACTACATCTCTCCAACCAACTCTTGCTATAGAAAAAGTAGGAGCTACCCACCATACACGGCCACCTTCAAGTGCTTGTTCTATACATAATTGAACTCCAAGTCTAGATTTGCCGAACCTACGACCAGCACACAGTATTTTCCACCTTGATGGGTCATCTTTTACTGTTTGTTGTGCTTCATGCAAATCTGGAAAGTCTATTGTATAAACTCTTTCTTTTGTGTCAGCTACATCTTCGAGTATATCTCTTGGCATAACTTCATAGTAACACTAAAATTACATGTATTAGAAGAGACTCTCTCTCTTTTATTGAAAGACCTCTAGCCAAGACTGGAGGTTTTTCTTTTTTTAAGAGACCAATAGATTTTATTAACTAAACCTTTTCGGTAATTTGTTAAGAAAAATAGACTAAACAGTAAAGAATTCCAAATTATAGGAGTAGAGGCATCATTAATGTTTTCTTTAGACCACAGTACATGTTCTTTTATTTGTTTTTTAATATAATAAATAGCTTTTTTTAAACCTAACTTATACCAAGCATTAAAAAATAAATTTATATAAGATAACCAAGTACGCTGTTCCCAGCTTATATGACCAAACCAGAATCCATATTCTGAACCATCGTGTGAATGTCCATAATAAGGATGTAGTATTTCTGGATTGTTTAGAAAGCTAGCAAATTTGTGTGAGTGTTTATGACACAATCTAAACCACATAGGTTTATCAAATATATCGTCACAAAAATCACCATAACCGCCGGTTACTTTAAGGTCTAAACCACCCTCACCATTTGCTTCCATAGGTAACCCACACGAGCTAACAGCACATTTGCTGTATAACTCTACATGTTTTTCTGTTGTTGACATGATACTCCTTTAATAATATCTAATTTCATCTCTATCTTTGATAGCTCATCCTCTATCTTCATCTTTCTGTTAATGAGCTTTAGAGTCTCATCGTCAATCCATTTAGTTTCTTTGTAAAACATATCTCCCTTAAAAATAGGGATAGTCAGTTCAGCAATTGGGGCTGCCTTCTCTAACTATCCCTAAAACTTATTTTTTAGCCAACCACTCTTCTACAGAGTACTTTGGATAATAACCGTCACCAGCAGTTCCCATTTTTGGACATGGACGACTCCAGCTCTCTCCATAATATTCGTGAGATGTTTTTGGCTCATCACAAACCCTACAAGGAATTTGTGCTTCTATTCTTTTAAATTTTGCTCGTTCTCTTTTAAGAACTTCTGCATCAGTCAATTTTTCTGTCATAACTTTAAAAGATGTCTTTAAAGTTTTAGAACGAATAGCCTCACCATCAGAATCTAGAACTTTAGTTCTTATTGATGGAACCGTATTCCCTTTAGGCTCAAAGTAATCTAACACATCTTGCTTTGAATTAGCTTCCACTGTCACTAGCTTGTGTTTAATCAATTTAACTGTATATATATTTTTAAATGTTCTAGGGCTTTTTCTTCTTCCCATAACTTACCTACTTTCTGTTTGTTTTATATATTAACTATATCATACTTAACTATATTTGTCAAGTATATTTATAATTAATTTTCTTTGGGTTTCGTCCACATATGAACGCTGTAGTTAAGATTACTATCTTTTAAAGAATCGTTTACCATAGCAATTGCCTCTTCCATTTCAGTGGAAGAGCTAAAAGTAAAATCTACTGTCAACTCTGACATAGCTCTTTTTGGGTCTGTATCTGTATATTGATATATACCGTGGTCAATTTCTTCAGTTATTGTATTTTCTTCATTCATAATTTATCTTCCTTAATTTGGTATATAACCAGTATATCATGGATAGATAAATTTGTCAAGTTTCAATAAAAATTATTCTAGGTACGACTCTCCGAAGAGAGTCGACGATGGGAGGGTATCGGTGAGTGTAAATTAGTTGCCTAACTTACAACCGACATATTAATATTATACCCTCTTCAATCGTCCTTATCGTGCAGTTGCCTGTACGAAGTTTCAATCATAAATCTTGCTGTCCCACAAGATATTACGAAAGACTATTCTTCTTCTAAATCAAAACTTACATACTCTTCTATAAGGTCGTCAATACTAATGTCCATATTTCCTAAATTTAACTCAAGAGCTCTGTAAGTTTGCTCAATTCCTTCTTGTTGACCGCTCCATTGAGCCCACTCGTTTGGATTTTGCAATTTAGAAGGTTGGCTTATTTTGTTTACAAAGTGTAAAGTTTCTAATTCATAAACTCTACCAAGCACTAGTTCATGCTTCTTCATTTTTTTACTTGTATCCCATGAGCCACCGAGTATTTTATATTCCATTGTTATTCCTCTTCTTTCAGAAATTCAGCCATTATCTCCTCTGATAAATCTCGATTTTCTTTTAATGCTTCAACCATTGTAGTCAAATCTTGCAATTGCTTAAACTCGTTATATTGTCCTATAAATTCTTTATAGTCATCACTATTTACATCTTGAGTACCATTCTCAACTCTTTTTTTCATTTCTTGATAAAGAGAGTCTTGCCATTTAATAAATTGTTTTAAGAAAGTTGTTCTAGTTTCTTCAAACTCTAATTTGTCTTTTTGAAATTCTTCATACTCTTCGAGCTTATTAATTTTATCTAAATCTATTTTTATTTCTTTTCTCCAGTCATCGGCAAAATCAAAAAGGTTTTTCATCATCACCTATTGTTTCTTCTACAGGAGTATATTCATATTCCGTTTGAATTACATCTCTTGACCTCGTTGCAATATTTACATCGAAGTGTTCAATACCATAACGCTCTATGAGTTTCTCTATAACTTTGATAGAACTATTTCTATCAAATTTTTTCATTTCACTTTTATTTCTAAAATTAATATAATCATCACCTGCATCTTGAATTACGAAATCTCCAGTAATAGAAAAATTTACTTTAACATCTCTTGCTTCAACCATTATTCCTCCTCCGACCAAACTTCTATTATCTTTTTACTACTCGCTTTAACTGGACCTAAGTCCATAGGTCGAAAAGCTTCAAACTCGAATGATTTAGGAGTGACCGCTAGGTCATCCGTAGCCATTTTTAGTGCTGTTTTAAGGTCTGGTGCAAGATAAGTCTTCTTACCTTGAAACCGTATTCCCCATTTATGTATAGTCATTCTCTCTCCAATCGTCTTGTGGTAGTAGTGGGCTTCGCTCCCATCGAGTTTGCGATACAGGGTATTGAATTTCAACCCAAGTAATACCTAATTACCTACTACCTAGTATTATAACCTATTTAAAGATATAGTCAAGAACTGAATCTAAATATCCATTCTTTTGAGAACTAGTCTCATCAATTTCTACATTAAACATTGCCTTAGAGATAAGGTCTAAAGCCTTCTCATTTATTTCATCAATATCATCTCTTCTTTGAGGAAGAGAGGAATTTCCCATTCTCTCTTTTAAGCCGTTTAATTCTTTTACATACTGACTTACAGTTACTTCGTCTTGTTTAACACTAAAGTCAAAAGACAGGACGGCACTAATGACTGCTTTCACAGCTTGTTGAATTGCCATTGTCTCATCTTCAATATTCCATAAAGCAGATTGCACCATACTTTTTCTTTCATCTTCTGATATCTTAAAAATACTTCCGCTTCTATATAAATCTTGTATTCCTTTAGATAGAAATTTATTAGATTTAGTTTCTCTTCTAAAATGAGAATCAGCATCTATTTCATTGTTTAGTCTTATAATTGAGTTAGCCATTGAAAGCTCTATCATCTCACTAAAAACATAAGGGTCTATAACAGAATCATCTTTTAATGGTTTTACAACAAACATTTGGTCTTCTTCTTGAAGCATCCAAACATTTTTCTCTAACTCATCAAGAACTACTACTGCATAGTCTTTAGATTTTAAATTTGAATAGAAGTTAATGGCTTCCATAACAGTGTCACTTTTTTCTCCAGCAACATCGTTAATAAATTTCCACCTCACTCTTCTTCTCCAATTCCTATATCTGCATCTGTTTGCAGTCTATTCCTATATTTTAGCAGTTCATCTTGTTGCCTTTTACCAAGACTCATAATATTGTTCATAGTATGAATGAACCTCTCTCTAGTCATAGGGTCTGGTTTAATATCTTTCTGATATTGAGTTAGCACGCTTTCAGATTTTTCTCTCTCCGCATAGCAAGCACCAGTATCAATGCTGTAAGTGTTTATACACCATTCAATATAAACTGGATTTCCCACTTCATCATATTCCCAACCCCAGTCTGTAAAACTGTGAACAGCTCCACCCTTGCATTCAGAGTATTGACCTTTGGCCGCTCTATCTGCTTGAGCTCTACTGACAACTTGTCTAAATCCAAGCTTGTTACACATTCCAATTATTTGGGATGAGTTAGGTGCATAACTACGCCCCTCACTATGTAACTTGATTATTGATTTCTGTACATCGTCGAATGTATAATATTGCAAATCTGCAAACATACCTCTGATGTAGGTCTCAGACCATTCACTAGGTGCATCTTCACCTTTTGTAAATCTTACTGATAGCCACTGAACTGACTCAACCCAATCGTTCCAAGATAAACCTACTCCAGTTTGTTCTATAACCTTTTCGAATTCTGTTTTACCTGTATCAATCGAATCAAGAGCTTCTCCGAGTGGAACCATATTAGATTCTTCGTAGGGATTATCATTGTTCATAATCTCTCTCTCCTCTTTAATTGTCGATTTTTAAAGGATACTATAAAAAGGAAGAGCTGTCAAATTTAGTGAGGAAGAGTAGAATCCGCTGTTCACAGTTCTACTCCAACTCTCACAATAAATAAACAAAGGAAATGTTTATGTGATTTTATTATAACAAAGAATTTTTTCTGGGTCTCGTTTTTTGAGAATTAGTATGCTCAGTTCTTTTAGAAGCTTTCATATCATCAATCGTAACTTCTTTCCAAACTCTAAGATAGTTTCCAGAAGGTGAGGCATCTAGGAATTCTATTTTTCCATACTCTTTAGCCTTCGTCAATATTGTACTCATGATGTCAAAAGCCATCTTGGTTAAAACTTCCATTGGGTGATGGCGATGAACTCTTGTGTGCATGTTAACTTGTCCTATACCCTTGTGAGTATATTTATCAAAGACATCAATCATATGAGATATCTCTACACCGTAACCCGTGGGGTATTCTAAATCTTCTAAAACTCTTCTGAAGGAAGCATACTCTCCAGATATTGGCTGATAAATTTCTTGAACTTTTGGAAAGAATGCAGCGAGTAAAGGTCTGACAGTAAGCATGGTCACTCTTCCATACTCTCCTCGGTCATAGTAACTTTTAACATACTTTATATCTTTGTCTAGTAATAAAGGACCAACAAGTCCTCTAATAAATCTATCATCAAAATCTTCTATATCCGCATCAACATAAACAATAATGTCTGCTGTTGTAACAAAAAGGCCTTTCCATAGATTCTCTCCTTTTCCAGTACTTTTATCCATATCTGGTTGTATATCGTCTGCACGGTAAAACTTTACATTATGTTGCGTTACAACTTCTTCTGTGTTATCTGTACTGTTGGAATCTATAACTACTACTTCATCTACTAAATCTCTAGGTATATTGTCCAAAATCTTACCAATAGTGGATTCCTCATTCAATGTAGGTATAATAACTGCAATACTTAGCCCAGCTATATCTTTTTTAAGTTCAAGAACCCTCTCTAGGGGAAAATCATCTTCCCAATAGGTATGTGGTCTATATTGAAAGTCATTCCTATCCATACTCTGTATTATACAGAACTAACAAAATAATCTCTCTCACCCTATAGTTATATGCTTTTAGTTAATAGGTATAGTTAATGCTTATAGTTTTAGTCTAACTGACGGACTACCGTAGTACGCCAAATAGACTGCCGTAGTCTAAATAACGGACTACCGTAGTCTAAGAGATGGACTACACAACATATAGTGGTATATATACTGAACTACTACATATTGTGGTATACTAGATATAGAGCTAAAGTGATTCTTTTTCACAAAAGAACATTTAGCCTCCTTTCTGTCGGTATGTACCCTAAAGCTTAATTGTTTTGGGGTCTCCAAAAAGGCTGGCCGGAACGGTTAAACAACCCTTATCTATACCTTTAACCCGAGGTCGAAAAATTTTTTTGAGAAAAGCTCGGCATTATAACCTTCATACCCTTATTGATTATATATATAGCTATAGAGAGTAGAACATTTGTTCGAATTACCAAATTTTACCAAAAGCTAGTAAAGGAAGAAAGACTATGACAGATGAGATTACAAAGGAATGCATTAGGAGAGCGGGGAAACCCTAATTCTCTCTATTTATCTCCAGAATACTTTATCTTGATATTGACAGGTTCATCATCATCTCCAGCCAAAGTTAACTTGTTAGGCTTAGACCATTTGTCGAAACTTCTCTCTAACCACCATGCTGCAGCTTGCCATTGTCCACGCTTTGCTGCTGTCTGAATTGAGTTGATAAACATACCCTCTGCTTCTGCTCTAGAACGCTCCATAGCGTTGCAAAAATCAGCGTATAAACTGTCTATTTCCTGCTCTCTATCTTCTTTACCTTTATCAAGCCAGCGATACAAAGTTGTTTTA
>Ga0257110_1000203_pt1 | contig 30777 bp, 30 predicted proteins | sample LP_taG_7_FD_190184 | JGI IMG/M metagenome (GOLD analysis project Ga0257110, IMG submission 190184) | Marine microbial communities from Northeast Subartic Pacific Ocean, Canada - LP_J_2015_P26_10m | ecosystem: Environmental > Aquatic > Marine > Oceanic | place: Canada: Northeast Subartic Pacific...
TAAGTCTCCTTAAGACGCCTTACTTCGGGCGCGCCGCGCCAAAAAGCACAGGGCCTGAAGCGTTTCACCTCGAGTGGCTGAGCACGTTCTTATCAGGGGACGAATCATCTGCAGATGTGCAGCGAACGCTATTAGAACTGACCGTAGAGAGCATCGCACACGCTCTAAAAAACAGTTCCCCTGTCACGGTTCGCATTTGTGGCGGCGGCGCAAACAACACCTTCCTAATGGCGCGGCTCAGCGAACGACTCAGCCCCGCCAACGTCACCACCACTGAGGCGGTTGGCATACCGCCATCTTCGGTCGAAGCAGCGGCTTTCGCGTGGTTAGCAGCACAGACAATGGCGGGAGACCCCGGCAATGTGCCGGCCGTGACCGGAGCACTGGCTGAGCGCGTATTGGGCGGGATTTATAGCGGTCGCTAGCCAGCGCGAAACCAACGCATTTCGCTCGCACACTAAGGCGCCTTGCGCACTGGGGCATCAAGCATCGAAGTACAATGAGCCATCGCACTGACTGACTTCTGCCGCCTGGTTATGTCGTGAAAGGAATGCCGTCAGTGAAAACAATCGGCAGGGGTGCGGTTAAATTGAGAAAGATGCCCCGCAGCCGCAGGTGGTGGTGGCATTAGGATTATTGACCACAAAACGCGACCCCTCGAGGCCTTCAGAATAATCGAGCTCGCTGCCCACCAGATACTGGTAGCTCATCGCGTCGATCAACGCCGTCGCACCATTGCGCTCTACGACCATGTCGTCTTCGCTCACTGACTCATCAAAGGAAAAGCCGTACTGGAATCCGGAGCATCCTCCCCCAGTAATATAAACCCTCAGCTTTAAGCCGGGATTGCCTTCATCCTCGACCAGCGCACGGACCTTGCTCGCCGCATTGTCCGTTAAGCGGATTTCATTAGGATCAAAAGCTTCAACTACTGTCATCGACATTCTCTCGCCCCCACCGGTTAGCGCAGGGGTTGTTATAAACGCGTAGTGTAACCGATTCCTCAGCGAAACGACCCCCACTGCTTGGGCACCATAGCCCACAAAATGAAGTCAGCCTGAGGGTAACGTATCCGCCACTTTCGCTTCGCGCTTGGCGGCCAGATCATCAGCCACTGCACTGGTATGTCGCAAGCCGCCATTGACCTTGGCGCCTACCGCCATCTCGATCAGGTTATAATAGACGTCGCCATCAACCGCAGCCCCCTCGGCCAACTCTAGTCGCTCACTGGTATGGATATCGCCGTCTACATTACCGCTGATCGTTGCGTGGGGGACTTTGATTTCGCCCGAAACCCTACCACCCGCGACAATACGTAATACAGAATCTTTGGCCTCAGCCTGAATAGAGCCCACCACGGACCCTTCAACATCCAATTGCCCGCTGAAAGTAATATCACCCTTAATGGTGGTATCCGACGAAATTAAGGTCGTACCGCCCGCTGACCCACCGGTTGACGCTGCTTCTCTTCGATTGCGCATGGTGCCACTCCTCATTCTTATTCGCTGTTATTCATCGGTGAGCGGCATGCTCGGTAGCCACTAGGCTGTTCCAAGGATCACTGCGCCGGACAGTCTCTGCTACCGGCTGAGTGAGCGTTACGACCGACTCAATCGTCTCCGGCACAAACGCGTCAGGGAGAGAAATGACTGCCTGAACCTTTTGTAAGTACCGGAATCTTAGAGGGAATACACCAGTTTGAGTGCCACTGTCAACTGCTGCCAGTTCCAGTTTACGGGGCACACCGTCCTGTTTTCCCTCCACTGTCAGGCGCAATTCACCCCGGTATTGACGGTCTTTGCCCTCTCCGCGATGAACGACGGTGTATACCTGCCACTGCCGGGGCTCGGCTAGGATTTGCACCGAGGGTTGGCGCAAGATAACCGCGGTTTCGCCTTCTTCTGGCGCCACTACGTCGCGATAAAGCACCAGCGTTTGTCTAAGCTCAACCAATTCTGCGGCTTGATCAGCCATGAATTCACGAAGCTCATTGAGTGTTTGCTGATCGACCTCTGACTGCAGCCTCAATTGCGTAATTTGATCACGCAATGCAACGGTGCCGTCATCCGTCAACGGTGCTGGCATCATGCCGCGCTGCCCCGCGCAGAACCCAATCGCTCCCACCACGGTGATGACTGCTAATAGCATTAGCAGTCGACGACGACCCGCATGGGGATGTTCCCGCTTCACGATAGTACGATGATGTTGATGTTTCATACGATGACCAGAGCACACCCTAGGGCGTTAACGCAATGCCCTCTAGCCCGGCTGATTCTGGCTGACCTACCATTAAGTTCATCGCCTGCACCGCTTGACCGGCAGCCCCTTTTACCAGATTGTCGATGGCTGACAGCACGACCACGGTATCCCGACCCTGTGGTTGAGCCACCGCGAGTTGGCAGATATTGGCCCCGCGGACATTTCGCGTTGCCGGATGCTCGCCCGCGGGTAACACCATCACGGAGGGCTCCGTCGTAAAGCATTGCTCAAACAATCCCTGTAAATCGCTGATCCCATCAGTCAATTGCGCAAATAGCGTGGCGTGAATGCCTCGACTCATTGGCACCAAATGCGGCACAAACGTGAGGCTCACCGGTTGTTGGGTCATCCCCGATAGTCCCTGCTCCATTTCAGGCAGGTGACGATGCCCCGAGACACCGTACGCGCTCAAGCTCTCACCGGCTTCTGTCAACAAACTTCCCAGCTTGGCCTGCCGACCTGCGCCACTGGTGCCGGATCCACAGGAGGCGACCAAGCTTCTGGTATCCACGATACCCGCCTTTAATAGCGGCAAAAATCCAAGCTGAACCGCGGTGGGGTAACAACCGGGACACGCCACAAGGCGCGCCGTTTTGATCGCCTCTCGGTGGGTCTCCGGTAATCCATAAACCGCCTGGGCACAGAGCTCAGGTGCCGCATGGGACTCGCCATACCAGCGCTCCCACAAAGCCACATCTGCCAGTCTAAAATCGGCCGATAGATCCACCACCCGAATCCCCTGCTTGATCAGCGCCGGCACTTCTCGCATCGCGACGTTGTGGGGGGTGGCAAAAAACACCACATCGCAGGCGGCGTAATCCGCGTCAGCAGGATCGATAAAGCAGAGATCAGAAACCCCCAATAAGCTCGGGAATAGGTTATCAAGCCGACGTCCCGCCTCGCCTCTGGAAGTCACCACATCAATCGAGACGCCAGGGTGCTGCAATAACAATCGCACCAATTCTATGCCTGTATAACCCGTCGCGCCGACCACTCCGACCCTGATCATTTTTAAGCCTGCTTCTGTTAGTGTTGCGGGGCCTATACTGTCTCATGATCAATCGCGCGGTGTCATGGCCGAGCGGGCTTTTTACCAAAGGCGCAAAAGGACACTGCCATGCTCTGGATACAAGGATTTCATGTCATTTTTGTGGTCTGTTGGTTTGCAGGTCTCTTTTACTTACCCCGTATCTTGGTTTATTACGCGCAAAGCCCAGCGCCAGACACCAAGGCCGTACTTGCCGTCATGGCACGCAAACTGTATCGCTTTGTCACGCCCTTTATGCTCCTCGCCATCGTGCTGGGCCTGTGGCGCCTCTCTTTCCAATGGGAGTATTACCTGACCAGCGGCTGGATGATCGCGAAACTAGCGGGCGTGGCATGCTTAGTTGCCTACCACCTTCAAACCGGTGTTTATGTGGGTCGAGTTTGTCGGGGTGACGATAATAAGACTCACGTGTTTTACCGCGTGTTTAATGAGGTACCCGTCCTCTTCTTATTTTTGATTATCCTGTTGGTCTATCTCAGGCCCACCGCGGGCGCGTGAAGCGCATGGGGTGCGCCCATCGTCGTCGCCTGCGATAATCAGCCCCCATTACTGGAGAGTCCGAGTGTCATGAGCCGATCTGAAGCGCTCTTTGAGCGTGCTAAAAAAACGATTCCCGGTGGCGTTAATTCGCCAGTTCGCGCCTTCAAGGCGGTTGGAGGAACCCCTCGCTTCATGGAACGCGCCGATGGTGCCTACCTCTTTGATGCCGATGGGCGCCGTTACATTGATTACGTGCTCTCATGGGGCCCCATGATCATGGGCCATAATCACCCCCGGGTGCGCGACGCGGTGGTCGAAGCCGCTCAAGGCGGCCTCAGCTTCGGCTGCCCTACCGAAATCGAAATTGAACTGGCAGAGACCATCAGTCGTCTTGTTCCCAGCATGGCGTTAATCCGCATGACCAGCTCGGGCACAGAGGCCACCATGAGTGCCATCCGACTCGCTCGAGGGTTTACCGGCCGCGACAAGATTATTAAGTTTGAGGGGTGTTATCACGGTCACTCAGACTCACTGCTGATCAAGGCAGGGTCGGGTGCGCTCACTTTTGGTGTCCCGAGCTCACCGGGTGTTCCCGAGGTGCTCGCTCAACACACCATCACCCTACCGTTTAATGATTTGCCTGCTCTCGAGGCGGCGATGGACGAATTAGGTGACCAGATTGCCTGTGTCATTACCGAGCCAGTCGCGGGGAATATGAACTGCATCCCCTCGGTGGACGGGTACCTAGAGGGAATGCGTGAACTCTGCACCCGTCACGGCGCTGTGCTGATTTTCGACGAAGTCATGACCGGCTTTCGATTTGGCACAGGCGGCGTACAAGGTTACCTGGGGATCACACCCGACATTACCTGCTTGGGCAAAGTCATTGGTGGCGGCATGCCTGTCGGCGCCTTTGGTGGGCGGCGAGACATCATGGAACAGATTTCGCCGCTGGGTCCCGTCTATCAGGCGGGCACGCTGTCGGGCAATCCGGTCGCAATGGCGTCGGGTCTCGCTACCATGTCGATCATCAGCGAACCGGGCTTTTACGATGATCTGTTTAGACATACCCAAGCGCTGTGCGACGGCATGCGCGATGCCGCAAAAAGTGCCGGGGTGCCCTTTACCACCAATCATCTCGGCTCTATGTTCGGCGGTTTTTTCACCGAAGAAGAAACCGTGACGCAATACCATCAAGTGATCAATTCGAACATCGCCGCGTTTAATCAATTTTTCCACTTGATGCTAGACAGCGGTGTTTACCTAGCACCGGCCTCTTTCGAGGCAGGTTTTATGTCTGCTGCTCATACTGATGATGACATTCAGACCACTGTAGAGGCGGCACGGGCCGCTTTCGCGTCGCTATAGACCGACTGGAGCACTTGCTATGAGCCAACGTGGACCATTCCCTAACACTCGACTGCGCCGTCTGCGGGCAACCGGCTTTGCGCGCAATATGGTTCGCGAAAGCACCCTGAGCCCGGCTGACTTTATTTATCCGGTATTTGTCTTAGAGGGTAGCGGGCAGCGAGAAGCGGTACCCTCTATGCCGGGTGTCGAGCGCCTGAGCGTCGACTTGCTGGTGGAACTCGCCAAAGAAGCTGACTCATTGGGTATTCCCGCCCTCGCTCTGTTCCCGGTCATTGGACAGGCAGACAAATCACTGCTCGGTGAGGCCGCGTATGCCGAGGATGGTTTAGTGCAGCGAGCGGTTGCTGAGCTCAAGAGTGCCGTACCAGCATTGGGGATCATCACGGACGTCGCCTTGGATCCCTACACGACGCACGGTCAGGACGGCATCATCGATGACTCAGGCTACGTACTCAATGACGTGACCCGCGATGCGCTGGTCAAACAAGCGCTCAGCCATGCGGCCGCAGGTGCTGATGTCGTCGCCCCCTCGGACATGATGGATGGGCGGATTGGCGCCATCCGGACTGCGCTGGAGTCAACAGGGCATGTCAACACGCTCATCCTGTCCTATGCCGCCAAGTATGCGTCGAGCTATTACGGCCCATTTCGAGATGCCGTTGGCTCTGCCGGCAACATTAAGGGAGGTGACAAAAAGACCTATCAAATGGATCCAGGCAATACCGATGAAGCCTTGCACGAGGTGGCACTCGATCTGCAGGAGGGCGCCGATATGGTGATGGTTAAGCCCGGCATGCCTTATCTCGATATTGTGCGACGCGTCAAAACCGAATTCAAAGTACCCACGTTTGCTTACCAAGTCAGTGGTGAATACGCCATGCACCAAGCGGCCTTCGCTCAAAATTGGTTAAATCGGGAGGCCGTGATGCTCGAATCATTACTGTGTTTTCGTCGCGCAGGGGCCGACGGAATCCTGACCTATTTTGCGATGGATGCCGCGCGTTTACTCAATTCCTAACACCGCCATGAGGTGGCGTGTTGCTGTCGTTTTTTCGGTGCTGACCCTCAGTAGTCTCAGCGCCACAACGCAAGCCCAATCCGATGCAATCAATGCCGATTGCGGATGCCTATGGGAAGGTAGCTTTTCGGAGGTCGCACCGCAGGCCAACCTCGTCCTCCTCGGCCAAGTACAAGCGATCAAGGGTAACGCTGTCGACTTAGTGCCTGAGACCATTTTAAAAGGCACGTTCTGGCTAGATACCTTGCGTGTTTGGATGAAAACACAAGATTATTGCCGCCCGCCAGCGGAGTACTTTCCGCTCGGTAGCCGCTGGGTAATGGCGCTATCACAGATCCAAGAGCGACCCGAGGGCAGCTTCAATCCGTCTACCCCCAATCAAAGTTTCGGCCGGCTACTGGATTATCAGTTATCAAGCTGCGGCGGCTACTGGTTGCGGGTAAACGGCAACACCATCACCGGTAATTTAGTCGCCGACATGCCGCGTTTTTACCATGAACCCGACATGTCCCCCGTATTGGTCGACTTGGTCGCAGGCTATTTGGCCGGCACCGTGCCCGAATCCGCACTCATTGAAGCCAGCCGAGTGCACCCCGAAGCGGTTGACACGCTTATCCTTGATACACGGAGTTTTCTCCGCGGCCAGGAGGACTGGATTGAGAATGGGGATGGGGATGGGGATGGGGATGGGGATGGGGAAGACTGAAATTTTCTAAGGCCCTAGTCAACCGTTCTAAATTGCATCGACGCTGATAACTCTCTGCGTCCAGCCAATCAGCGGCCCGCTGCGCTGTCGGTGAGTCCTCGCCCCGCATTGAGCAGCACCCAACGAGACCATTGCCCTCAGACTCGTTCGTTCAATGGCATTGAGGGGTATTTTGGGGGCAGTTATGCCTCATCGCGCAATAACATCAGCATTTCATCAATCATCATGAGCGACAGGCCCCAAATGCGGTAACTCGCATATAAAAAAGAGTCGGTCTCCAATGTTTTCCCTTTCCACTCCCATTTCATCGGTTCCCGCTTATCCGGTTGCATGAGAAAATCGAGGGGCACCCAGACCACTTCAGCCACCTCATAATTCGGCGTCATTGCCGGAACCTCGTTTACCTGAAAAACGAATGGCGTGACCAACATTTCAGGGCGATCAGCACGCCACCCTGTATTCACATCGGTTAACTCGCCCAGCTGTGTCCCGCACTGCAAAAGATCAACGCCCAGTTCTTCTTCAGTCTCGCGCAAAGCACACCGTAAATTCGATTCATCGCCGGGATCACGGCGCCCGCCCGGGAACCCCATATGACCCGACCATGGATCTCCCTCCCGGACTGCACGGCGGATCATTAACATTTCAGTCGTGTCCCCACCCTCTCGCAATATGATCGCCACAGCGGCTCTGCCAGCTTGTGGCTCAAACCCAGCCGGCTCCTTATGAAACTGCGCTAAGCGTTGCTTTGTTTTCGGAGTTAACACTGTCATCTGGGTGCTGCTACCTTTTCGGCTGACCGCTCGACGAGAAAACCAGTCCGTCGTTGCATCACAGGTTCCCTTATCGTGGGCCTATGATAACGCGTAACGCGGTGAAGTTAGCGGCAGGGGCCGTAGGGTTCCGGTAGAATGTGGCCTCCTTGCAACCAATAGGCCTCAACCTGTGGAATCTTATGCTGCTTACGCTATCGGCGCCGCGCTGGTCGATACCGAGATACAAGTCACCGATAACGATCTCGTCGCTATGAATGTGGAAAAGGGCATGATGACGCTGATGGACCAATCCCAGCAGACTCACATGCTCTCTCAGCTCTCTGAGCATCTCATCCAAGCCAGTCATGCGTCAGGTGGCAGCGCTGGCAACAGTATGATTGCCACTGCACTAATGGGCGCACCGACCTACATGAGCTGCAAGGTAGCGCAGGATACCGACGGTGATATTTACCTCTCGGATCTAGAGCAATCGGGCGTCGCGCATGGCCTCAATGACCAACGCAAAGAGGGCGTCACGGGTAAATGTCTTGTGCTCATCACACCCGATGCAGAGCGCTCTCTCAATACCCATCTTGGTATTTCAGAAACGTTGTCCGTCGACGAAGTCAACGAAGAAGCCATTAAAGCCTCGCAATGGGTTTATCTAGAGGGATATTTGGTGACCTCTGCGACCGGGCACGCAGCCGCCCTGAAAACCAAAGCGCTGGCAGCACAGCATCAAATTCAAACAGCCGTCAGCTTTTCGGACCCGGGCATGGTGAAATTCTTTCGCGATAACATGGCCGCAATGGTGGAAGGCGGCGTGGATCTCGTGTTTTGTAATAAAATCGAGGCGCTAGAATGGGGCCAATGTGACTCATTGGATGACGCCATCGCAGCCATTAAGCAGGTCGCTAGGCGCTTTGTGATTACCCTCGGGGCAGAGGGCGCCATCGCTTGGGATGGCGCGACATTACATCGTGTCTCTGCCCCGGCAGTCGATGCCGTTAACACCAATGGTGCCGGCGACATGTTCGCAGGTGCCTTTCTATATGCGTTATCGCGCGGAGAGAATGATCGACGTGCAACCGAATTTGCCACCCTTGCAGCCAGTGAAGTAGTAACATCTTTTGGACCACGGCTAGATAGAGCAGCCTGTCTTGCTCTTCGCCGTCAATTTTTTGGTGACTGAACGGTCATCACCGAAACGGGAATAGTGGATACTCATGAGCGAGAAAGAAATCAAACCAGTCATTAAAGCTGATCCGCTCTACCAAATGTTGCGTCAGGAAGACGTGGACGGCTTTAACACCAACCGGGATTCACTCGATAGCACTGAATTGACCGGTGGCGACTATCGCGGCCGAGATCTTCGGCGAATGAACGCTCGAGGCTTGGACTTTTCTAATGCCTATTTTCGTAACTGCGACCTGAGCGGTATCGATTTTCGCGAAACCAATCTAGAGGGCGCCAGCTTGATGGATGCCAAAGTGTCGGGAGTCTATTTTCCGACAGCGCTCAGTGCTGATGAGATCCGTTTGTCACTGGATTACGGAACGCGCCTGCGTTACCCCAATGACTGACTTAGCATGAGAGAAACCGACGCGCAGCCGTTGCAAGCGCTTACGCTGACGTTCACGCGGTGCTGGGCGATGATGATCGTGGCAATCGCGCTACTGACCCATGCCCTACCGGGGCACACTCAAAACAGTTTGGCTGATGCCCTTAAGCAACAAACTGAGTTCTTACCAGTCGAGCAGGCCTATCAACTAGAGGGAGAACTGACGACATCTGGTGATCTGCGCCTCTATTGGCAAATCACTGCGGGATACTATCTGTATCAACACGCCTTTAATGTCAGGGTCGCATCACCCTATCAATCTGAGCCACTGGAGATTGCTTACCCACCCGCACTGAACAAAACCGATGAGTTTTTTGGTGCGGTGCAGGTGTATTACGACCACGCCGACCTTACCGTTCCATTACCCTCAGCCGAGGACTCACTCACTGTTGCGGTGACCTATCAAGGCTGCGCGGATGCAGGGCTCTGTTACCCACCCACAACCCAGTATCTCATCGTCAATGGGTCGAGCGGCACCATCTCAACCACTACATTGGTCACCATGCCACCGGTCGAAGACGCACCGGTGGCGACCTCCCCTGCGGGTATGTCCCTCCTGCTTGCACTGGGGCTCGCCTTTCTTGGCGGCGTCATTCTCAACACCATGCCCTGCGTGTTCCCTATCCTGTCTTTAAAAGTACTGAGCTTCGCTACAGGCGATCCAGCGACACATCGCCGGCATGGCCTGGCTTATTTACTGGGTGTGGTGTCATCGTTCCTTTTGATCGCGAGCGTGCTGATCAGCCTTCAAGCTGCTGGGCGCTGGGTCGGCTGGGGATTCCAGCTCCAATCAACGGGCTTTGTCATTGCGTTGGCTTATCTCTTTGCCGTCATGGGGTTATCGCTCTCGGGGCTCGTGTTGTTTGGCGGACGATGGATGAATGTGGGCTCAGGCTTAACAACGGCACCTGGAATTCAAGGCAGTTTTTTTACCGGGGTACTCGCCGTTATCGTGGCCAGCCCCTGTACTGCACCGTTTATGGGCAGCGCCCTAGGCTTTGCCCTAACACAACCTCCCCTCTATGCACTGACGGTATTTGCCGCGCTGGGAACCGGTATGGCAGCGCCCATGGTGGCGCTCAGCACCAGTGATCGAGCACGGCGCTGGTTACCCAAACCGGGCGCGTGGATGGAGACGCTCAAGCAGATCATGGCGTTTCCACTTTACCTCACCGCCGTCTGGTTACTCTGGGTAGCGGGTAAACAGAGTGGTGTTGATACCATGGCCGCCGCTGCCGCGGGCTTAGTCATGCTCGCCCTTGGCCTCACCTTACTGGGAGGGGGTCGTATTGCCCGCGCCATCGGGAGCGTATGTTTGATCAGTGCCATCTTGTTGGGTGGCGTGCGAGGGGAGCCCTCAGACGCCGCCACAGCGAATGCCCGAGACGGAATTGTCACTTGGTCTCCCGCCGCACTCGCCTCATTGCGGGCGCAAGGGTTGCCGGTATTTGTCGACGTTACCGCCGATTGGTGCATCACCTGTCTCGCCAATGAGCAGGCAGTCTTGTTCACCGACGAGATGACGCAGGCATTTGCGGCATCCGAGGTCACTTACATGGTGGCGGACTGGACTAATTACGACCCCGGCATTGGTGAATTTGTCCGCCAGCATGGTCGCAATGGGATTCCACTGTATGTGATGTATAGCGGTGGCCCGCAAGCGCCCCCGGTGATACTGCCGCAACTGTTAACCACCCGCATTATGATGGAGGCTCTCGATGCCGTTACGCGCTAAGCGCAATCCCAAGAGCCAGCAACGGTGGAGCACTACTCGTGGCCACTCGCCCAAAATCCGAATGCGCTGTCTTTCTCCATTGCTGTTGTCATGGTGCTTGCCCTTGTCAGCGATGGCTGAGGGGCTACTTTGGGAAAACGCTTGGGTGCGGAGTATGCCGCCAGGTACCGAAGTCGCCGCCGCCTATGGTCGCGTCACCAATCAAAGCGATAAAACCGTGGTTATTACGTCTATTAGTAGCTCGGTGGGCGAAGCGGCACAAATCCACGATGTGATCGCTGATGGCGATCAACGACGTATGGTCCAGCTCGATGCCGTCAGCCTTGCCGCCGGCGAGAGCACCGAATTCAAGCCGGGCGGGCAGCACATCATGCTACTCGGCGTCACGGCACCGCCACCTGAGGGAAGCCAAGTTGAGCTCTGCCTGCTCACAGTCAATAGTGCTGAACGTTGCATGTCGGTGCCGGTTCAACGACAGGCCCCCATGCCTGCTGCTGAAACAAGTGGCCATCACCACTGATGTCTGACTCTGAATCCAAACAGCCCTCGGCGCTTGCCCGATTTTCTCAACGCTTAAAGCGAAGGCAGCACAGTAGTGAGGCCTCTGATCCGATTCGTCTTGGCCGTTGGGTCTCTGTGATATTGGTAATTTATGGGGTGTTGATCATCAGTCTTGGTATGTATTGGAGCCAAACGCCCGACGGCTTTGATACGAGTGATACCGCAGCGCACTATGCCGCAGCCGCAGAGCAAGATGTGGTGACCGGTAGCGTTACCGTATCCACGTTAAGAGAGGTCATCCGCACCCTTTTGGAAAAACCCGGTGGCTATTTGCTCAACGATCTTTTCCCCCCTGGTGTCTGGCTCGACAATATGCCGCACTGGGAATATGGCGTCTTAGTGCAGTGTCGCGATTTGGCACGAGCACTGCGCGAAGTGCTGAGCCGCTCACAGTCTCAATCAAAAGAGGATGTGGATCTGACACTGGCGGAACCCCGGATCAACTTTCAATCCGATAGCTGGATTCTACCCGCCTCCGAAAGTGAGTACCGTGATGCGAGCCGTTTCCTTGAAGCTTATCGCTCGCGACTGGCCATCACCGGTGAGCGCAGCGCTCAGTTTTATGCTCGTGCAGATAACCTCAACCATTGGCTTGGCATGATCGAGAAACGTCTCGGTAGTCTTTCACAGCGACTGTCTGCCAGTGTCGGGCAACGTCGCCTGAATACGGATCTCGCTGGTGACAGCGCTGCCGCACAGTCCACTCAAGCCCCTGAAGAAATCATCGTGCAAACGCCGTGGCGAGAAATTGACGACGTTTTTTATGAGAGCCGCGGCGCCGCCTGGGCACTCACACAGTTTTTAAAAGCCGCAGAGGTGGACTTTTCTGACGTGCTGGCCAAGAAAAATGCGACCGTCAGTTTGCGACAAATCATCCGCGAACTCGAGGCGGCCCAGGCGCCTGTATGGAGCCCTATCATCCTGAACGGGTCAGGGTTTGGCCTCTGGGCAAATCATTCTTTGGTCATGGCGAGCTACATCTCGCGAGCTAACGCAGCGACTATCGATTTAAGAGAATTACTGTCGCAAGGCTGAGAGACGCCGACGAGAGCAGCACCCATGACCGCACGGCGCCACCAGAAGCGCACATCGTAATTGAGCACGCCATGCCGGCCCGCGTCACTCAACCACTGTGCTGGGCAGATGCCCCCCATGGACGCGGCAATCGCGCTGCCACAATACGTAACAGCGCGCTCCTCTATCGCTACTCGCAAAAAAAAAGCCGGATTAACCGGCCTTTTTCAGTCTGCTGTCAACAATCATGACGAGCGATGCTAGAAGCGATAACCCACCTCAACACCGTAAGTCCGCGCTTGGCCGCCAAAACGTTGATAATTGAAACCGACGCTAATGATATCGGCATAATTTTCTTCTGTAAGATTTCTGCCCCACAGTGACACACGCCAATTCTCGTTCTCGAATCTAACGCTAGCATCGAGGATGCCATAGTCATCGATGGCGCGTAACGGTCGATTGATGGTGTCAGTGTAAAAGCCCTCTCTCCATGCATATTGCCCACGCAAGATCAGATCACCACGGTCGGCCAGTGGAACTCTATACTCCCCCGTCACCGTATATTCGAAGTCTGGGACTCTTTCAAACTCAAGCTCTTTGGCAAGCGCTTCATTTTCCTCAGTGGTCGCAGCGCCCATATCTACTCCCGTGAATTTTTTATATTCAGGATCAATCCACCCAATACCCGCCATCAACCTTAATCGGTCAGTCGGTATCCACGTCAACTCCGCCTCGACTCCGGGAATCTCAGCTTCGGCGGCGTTGTTGAGCAGCTGCAACGGATTGCCCAGTGCATCCAAGTCATTTGTTATTCGCTGAACCTCGTCATAAATAGTGAAAAATCCGGTAATGTTTGCTCGAAGTCGCCCGTCCGCAAAATCGGCTTTCATACCAATTTCAAGCTGGTCGGCCTGCTCGGGATCGGCAGGACCCAAAGCTGCAATACTAGGAGCACGCGCGTTATAATTGCCACTTCGGAAACCTCTAGTCCAACTCCCCCAAACCATTAGCTCATCGGAAGGCCGATACTCAAGTGCCACTCTAGGAGAAGTATTGCTCCAATCATCGTTCACTCTAGTCTTGTCATTCGAGCATCCACTGAAGCCCTCACCGGTGCAAAGTGTCAGCAGAGTGACACTGAGATCCTTTTCTTCCCTGCTAAAACGAATGCCTGCATTTAAGGTTAACGTGTCAGTGAATCCCCAGCGAACATTACCGAAAACGGCAGTGCTTTTAACATCCTGCGTAAATGCACCCTGAGTATGGTTATAGTCGAAATGATCTCGGCCTGCGGTCAGTCCAGAAAACTGGCGACGCTCGATCACACTTTGCTCGGCATCCAAGTAAAAACCGCCAATGATAAAGTCCAGACGATCATTAATCTCTCCCGCATAACGAAGCTCTTGTGAGAACTGGCTCGCTTCCTCTTCGTTATCAGGAAAGTGAATCAATAAAAAAGGCGTGCCATCAATATCACTGCTGGATGAAAACGTGAGGTCACGCCAGCCAGTGACAGAGGTCAGGACACCACCGCCCAGAGACCAGTTCGCCTCAACCACCAATTGCTCAATTTCGGTATCACTCTTACCGACTAAGTCGTGATTAACTTCAAATTGGTCGGTCGGCGGCGTGTAGCCAAAAAGATTAAACGTAGTCGATGGCGCTGCACCTGGAACCACGAAAGCTTGTGTGGACCCAGAGCCACCATCATCTTCAAAATATTGTCCGTATACGGTCAAATCAAAGCTTGCGCTAGGCTGCCAAGTGATCGTTGGCTTAATGAAGATACTGTCTTGTTCGGTCTGTTTTTGTGTGGCTGTACCCGGGTCTGCGCCTGAAGGGTTCCTGTCCGTAGGAACGAAAGTTCCACCATTGTTATCTTCAAAATAACCGTCAAAGCTTCTGTACTGCACCGCTAGTTTTCCTCGGAGAGTGCTAGACATGCCGCCCTCAATCACCCCCTCTAACTGAGCAAGTGACTGCGACCCGACACCGACCTTCACCCTGCCGCCAAATTCTTCTGAGGGCTTCCCCGTGCGCATTTGAATAGCACCTGCGATGGAATTACGGCCAAAGAAAATACCCTGTGGACCTCGTAAGACCTCAACCGTTTCATAATCAAAAGCGTCCAATTGGCCCGCAATTTGCGTTGCGACGACCATGCCATCGACCATCACATTAACGGCCGGATCAAGGGTACGAATACTGTTAGCGCCCGTCCCTATGCCCCGCATAGTAAATGTCGCAAAGCCGGGAAATGTACTCACCGGCTGTAGTTGCACATTCGGTGCAAGGAAGCCAATGTCAGTGATATCAACCACGTTAGCGTCTTCAAGTGATTGAGAGGACAGCGCGGTTAAGGCAACCGCCACATTTTGCGCCGATTCAGCTCTTCGAGTGGCGGTGACGACGACCTCCTCTAAGGTCGCGTTACTCGATTGAGCTAATGTTAGGGGAGCGATAGTCCCGGTTAGGGCGGGAACGATACATAGTGCTAAACGACTCAGCTTCATATTACCTCCAAGGTAGCGATTTACCGTTATTCTTTTAAGCGAGTACTGTCTAAGTACAGTGACACTTTAACAAAAATAAACGCTTTAGAAAGCCAACTGTAAACTCGCTAAAAATTCGAATTATCATTAGGTTAAGCGGGTTACAGGTTTTTTTTTGCGCTTTTACCGCGCTTAAAAAAAAATAATTCTTTTAGTGGCCCTAATCGGACTTGTTTATCCCACACCAACCAAATCGGATATCGCTCGATGCGCCTCGTCTATCGCAACGTGGGTATAAGCAGAGGCACCCGCATCTGAGTTGGCGATTGCGATAGCACCAAAGGGTCTACGCGCGATTTCGTGGGGTGCTTTATCTGGCTCCCACTGGGGATCCCACAGCTGCATATACTCGTACGAATAACCGTGTGGCCAACGATTGACCGTGATGGCGAGAATATCCTTTGTCACGTCAAACCCCGCCGGTCCCAGTAGGCCATGCAGCACGGTACGCACCTCTCGCTCGAAATCGTCAAAGGTCAGTGCCAGCATCTTTTCTCTGGAGCCTCGGAGTTGGCTTTTTAGATCATCAGCGTCTTCGGGCGGCGAGACAGAGCCCCAGAAGACCAATGACACCGCCCCCTCGTCGTCTTCGGAAGATTCGTAACCCCCCGTATTGATGCCGCGGAACAGGAACAACCGAGCATGCAATCGCCCGGGGCATGAAATCGCATCAACACCTAATTTGTCTAAGGCGCTGCTGTTTCGAATGAGCACATTAGTCAACAGCATTGGCGTTTTTACTTGGTACCGCAGCGCTTCTTTCTGCACCTCGTCCAACGTGGGGCACAGATGAGGAATGATGCTGTGATAACAAGCGAGCACCGCGTGTTGCGAGGTCATGCGACAAAGCCGTCCCTCTTTCACGTAATCCACCGTGACGCCCGCGTCAGTGTTTTCAATGCCCACTGCCGTGGCATTGAGGCGCAACCTGACAGCGGCCGCGGCCTCGTCTAACGCACCGTAATCAAAGCTCGCAACCGCCACATTGTCGGCGTGCACATCGGGCGCAACGTGGGGCATAAGGCGCGCCACCATCAGTCTGACCAAACTGGCATTGCCATCGGGCCACATCGCGACAGGGTAGCCAAACGAGTCATCTTGCCAGCCTTCGTTAGCAAAGAGATGTGTTCCGGGATATCCCTCCCATAACGCCTCGGTCGCCGAAATAGCGCGCATTTCGAGCCCCCAAGACCCGTGCTCTTCCTTGGCAAAAAGTTGCACTGCGTCTTCGGTTAGGCCGCCGTATTGACGCAGAAAATCGGGATAACTCATCTTGCTCAGTAAGGCTTCGATTTCTGCCTCGCTTTTGTCTGAAAACAGCACTGGTGCACTACTGTAAAAACGCTTTAACGTCTCACGTCCGGCCCGAGAAATTGGAATACGCTCGATCGCCTCGGGTGTCAGTTGTCGACTCAGATTAAATTGCGGCAAAAGCCGATCTTCACCGTAAGTCTCGCGATCGAACCACATGGCGGGGCTATTAGGCGCTGAACGCCCATATTGGAAGGTCATTTGATCGCGCATCGCTGCCGTATTGACGCCATGCACTGTCATAAAGCGCTTTACGGTATCGCTAAAACGCCACCACTCTAAATTATGGGTCCCCCCCAATGAGAGCACCATGTGGCCACCTTGGTGAAATTCGTTTCGTTTGGCGTGACCCCCAAAATCATCGTGATTCTCAAGCAATAAAATGCGCGCCTCAGCACCAAACTGCTGTCGGTAATAATGCGCGGCTGCCAGACCCGAGATGCCTGCACCCACCACGACACAATCATAGTGCTCATCCAATACCTCAGGATCAGGAAATCGCGCACCGTACCGGGCGAGCGCATGGGCCACTTCATAGGCACCCTCATGGGCACCTCTCAAACCCGTCTTGGTGGGGGGATAGTCAACTAAAGGGGTATCGCCGTCGAGTGTCCGGCCACCTTTGGCATCAACCGCAACCAGCCCTGATGCCAATGAGGCGCCTAGTGCAACGGCGCTACCTTGCACAAACTCACGGCGCGTAATGTCGGCCTTCATGCCGAGTGCTTTGTCCGTTAAACGCGTCATCTCATCTTCTTTATACGATCGCTAAGCCAACAATTTATGAAGCATCGTCGCAAACGCTGTCGGCATAAGCCGTAATCATCCACTGCTCGTCGAATCGATCTGCTAAGTACCAACCGCAACTCTCCTCGATCGTGCCATCAACATAGACGTCACGCCATCGCGCCATAAAAGTCGCGGTGCTCTCATTAACGACCGTCGTATCTAAGTGGATGAGCTCAGCAGATTGCCATCCATCGGCCAGCCACTCGGACATCGGCGCTCTCAGCCACGCATCACGCGCATCAGTGCGCACTTCGCCCGCCTCAGCGTGAGTCACAATGTGTGGCGCATAGTGACGCAGGATGGCGTCGATATTATCGGCAGGGCTGTCTGACCACAGAACGGCATAGGAAGAGCGATACCACTGCTCAGCGTCCTTAATTATTTCAGCGCGAATGGCACCAGAAAGTAACAATGAAACCATCACCAACCCCGTTAGGCACCCTGCCCTGCACGACGCGCCAGCGCCGACTGTTAATACCGCAGTCATACTCTTCTCCTCCAAACACTCGGCTCTCACGCATCACCTTTCGAGCTGACACCGCAACAGGTGGTTCGCTGACATTATCGGCGCCCACTGGCTCGGAATAACACGCAGTAAAGCGCAAAGCTAGCGAACATTCCCGTTGCCAAAATGAATACTGAAGTGAGTTGCCGATAGGGTTGCTCCACCGACCACAATTGATCAGCTGACAGCCAAAAGTGGGCATAGAGCGAAGCCCCCCAAGGGACTGAGATCAACAGCCACAGCAACAGCGAACTGAACCACTTCACCATAAAACCCTCCTTGCCCGGCCAGAGTACCGCATTACTCGATCAGGCCCTACGGTTGCGCTAGCACCATGACATCGTCACCATGCAGTCGCGCACATGAGTTAAAGTATCGGCTACCGGTGCTGATGTGGGAGAGTCCATTTGGCGAAGCGTCTTTTTCGCTCAAAGTGGCTTAACGGGTGGCTTTTATTCGGGTTGCTCGCCATTTTTATCAACAGCTTTATGATCATGAAGCTGCTCACGCTTGATCTGGCGCTGCCTCAGGTCATCTCAGAAATGATTCAATATTCCGTCCGTTGGGCTGTCCCCTTTATCTTTTTAGTCACAGCAATATCGCCACTGTTTTCGCTTTTTCCCAACGAGGGGACGCGCTGGCTGTTGCGAAATAGGCGCTATGTTGGCCTGTCTTTTGCGGTGGCCATGGCGTGGCAAGGCGCTTTTATTTTTATCGTCTCTTCCCTACACAGCGAACATTACTACGCAGAAATATATCTACTCCGCGACGAATTAGAAGGCAGCAGCGGCTATATATTTTTAGCCGCTATGACACTCACGTCATTTGGCTTCTTTCGTCGTCACCTCACACCGCATCAGTGGACGTTTCTGCACCGCGCGGGAGTATATTTTTTATGGGCGTACCCGTTCAGCGTGTATTGGTGGAATGTTTTTTATTATCAAACGCAGCATTGGTGGGACATTAGCCTGTACTGCTTGGGCTTTTCGGCATTTGCATTGCGTATTTTTGCCTGGGGCCACGTGAGAGTCCCGCCCTCTGGCCACTGGCCACCGCAGCGCGTCATCGGCACCGGCATTATGCTGGGCGCTCTGGCATTGGCAGCCTCCGGCCATCTGTGGCAGCCCTTGGTATCCGCAACCCTCCTGCACGCCGCTTGGTCGAGTGAGCTCGGGTTATGGCTGCCCTTTTGGCCTTTTGAACCATTCATACCCTTGCTTGTGTTGGGCGTGGGAGTGTGGGTTCAACGTGGGCGCTTATCAGAAGATGAATTTAAATTTGCGAAAGCAAAAATGAATTAACGGTGCAGCTATTAAGTATCAGGGACTCCCCAAAAGGCCAGTGCCAAGCCTGCAGCAACGGCTAGTCATTAGCGTCGGCGTTGCTCTATAGTGCGCGCAAATACCAAGCGTAATCGACGTCGGGTACCTGCGCATGATACGCATTACTCTCGCCCTTCCGAATGGCCGCATAAATCGTTGTAAATTCTGGGCCTAGGTAAGTGGGCAACACGTCGCTATCCGCAAACAGGGCGATCGCCGCATCGAGTCGTGTTGGCAGCGTTGTCTCAACCGTCGAGAGATCAGCCTCTCTGGGTATGGGGTCACCAGGCATCAACTGGTTTTCTAGCCCGAAATGTATCCCCGCTAACACCGTCGCCAATGCCAAGTATGGATTGGCATCAGCACCAGCCACACGGTGTTCAATGCGGCGGTTATGCTCAGACGATCGCGGCACTCGCAGTGCAACCTCGCGGTGATCATACCCCCAATTTCGGCCAGACGGTGCTAACGCGCCGGCTCTAAAGCGACGGTAAGAATTAGGGTGGGGCGCTAGACACAACATCGACTCATCCAGTAACGCCCCCAGACCCGCCACTGCATGGCGCAAACGGGGCATCAGCCGTGGCGGATCGACAGGATCAGCATCGGCAAAGATATTCATCCCCTGACGATCATAAATACTGGTATGGATGTGCATGCCACTGCCGGCAATATCGGTAAAAGGCTTGGCCATGAACGTGGCGCCAAAACCGTGCTTTCGGGCAACACCTTTGACGATTCGCCTGAGCAGCAAGGCATGTGTGCCGGCCAGCATTGCATCCTGCTGATGGTGCGTATTGATCTCCCATTGCCCTGGAGAAAATTCGCTATGAATCGTGGTCACAGGAACACCTTGCAACTCGCTGGCGATCCGGACGTCATTGAGAAACGCATCACAATCAAAGAGGTCATCGGCCATACAGTATTGAATGCCTTCTTGTTGCAGTGCCGTGCCAGGAATGTTCCCACGCAGCGGCGTGGGGCGATTCTCATCGGTATTGGCGAGCAAATAAAACTCGAGCTCGGTGGCGACTGTCGCAGACAACCCCATTGTTTCGAAACGGGCCAATACCGATTGCAGCGGTTGGCGAGGATCAACCCAATCAAGCGCGCCATCATCTTGCGTATAAGCCACGACGACTTGTGCTACTGGTGAGTCGTACCAAGGGACCAAGGCAAGCGTGCCAGCCACGGGGCGAATGATCTGATCAGGATCCCCCCCCATTTCTGTGAGAGGGATTTCGTCATACCAATCACCTCTAGTACCCAGAAGAGGGGCTGAACGTGGCGTCAAAAAGGCGCCGTTAAAAAGGCGCTCAAACTCAGACAAATGAATCCGCTTAGCACGGAGGATGCCGGATAAATCTGGCATTAACAGCTCTAAAACTTTTATCTCTGGATTCGCAGTCAGAAACTGCTCTAGCTCATCGAGCGCCGCAAAATTCATAGGTGATTACATCTTCAACGCATAGGTGAAAATAAAGTAGGCGCGAATACGTGGTTTGTCCACCCACGGTAGAAAACACCCAACCGGCAGCAAAACCATTTCGGTACAATGGATCGACATCTACCCTCTTTCGGGTACCTCGATAGCGCTTGTGGAGCGATAGCCATGTTTGGATTACGCGCAATCAAAGATACCACTGAGCACGCTAATTCTTACTATGCGGCCACGGTAAACCAGACAACTGCGTACCCTGTGCTGACGGAGAGTCTCTCTTGCGACGTCGTCGTCGTGGGAGGCGGGTTTTCGGGCGTCAATACGGCTGTCGAACTCAGTGAGCGCGGCTTTGAGGTGATCCTAGTCGAAGCAAATCGCATTGGCTGGGGCGCCACTGGGCGCAATGGTGGTCAAATTATTGGCGGTATTGGCCACACACCTGAGCGATTCAAAAAATCAATCGGTGAGACAGGCATCAGCGCTATTTATCAGATGGGCATTGAGGCTCGGGACATCATCAAGGATCGTGTCGCCACCTACGACATCGATTGCGATCTGAAATGGGGCTATTGCGATGTTGCGCTGAAACCCAAGCACATGAAGCAATTCGCAGCTTGGCAGGCATGGGAAAAAGCCATTGGTAACCCACATCCCTATACCCTGATGGATGCACAGGAGCTGAAATCAGTAGTGAACTCAGAGCGCTATCTGGGCGGTCTTTACAACACCGCTAACGGCCATGTCCATCCACTCAACTTATGTATTGGTGAAGCAAAGGCGGCCTGCAATCTAGGCGCGAAGATTTTTGAGCAGTCGAAAGTGATCGAGTTGATTCACGGCGATCAACCTATCGTTCGAACCGAACATGGGCGCATACAAGCCAAACAGATAGTTCTGGCAGGCAATGCTTACATGGGGGGTCTCGTTCCAAAACTGAGTGCGCGCGTCTTACCCTCGGCCAGCTCTGTCATTGCAACAGAGCCTCTCACTCCCGACGTTGCAAAAGCAATACTGCCTGGCGATGTGGCCGTCTGCGATCCGAGAACAGCACTCGATTACTTTCGACTGTCGGCAGATCGACGTCTGCTTTTCGGTGGGCTCTCTAACTACACCGGTATGGAACCGAGACACTTAATTCCTGTGATGAAGAAAAAGATGACGCAGATTTTTCCGGACACTGCCGATGTCGGCATCGACTTCGCCTGGAGTGGTTGGATCGGCATTGGCATCAACCGCATGCCACAACTGGGCAGGCTGGCCGACAATATTCGCTATCTTCAGGCCTACTCAGGCCACGGCGTTGCGCCAACTCATATGATGGCCAAAATAACCGCCGAGAGCATCGCAGGAGAATCGAGACGGTTCGAGACAATGGCTAACATCTCTCATATGGCCTTCCCGGGCGGTCGACTGTTGAAGCGACCGGCCCTCGCGATCGGTATGGCGTACTACAAAGCACTCGACCTACTGTAAGCGCTACCGATTGCGTTTAGCCAATCTGAGTGCAGATCCAGCTGTCCAGACGCAACGGTAGGCTCTGATCACTGGTCTCTTAGCGCACGCTTCGCGGCACTATGACCCGTTGCCCCCGCTGATTGCGGCCGCGGAAGGGCGAGGCAATCTTTTTCTAATCCCCTATTGGCAATTGCGGATCATTGGCCAATGACGCTTCGTGGTCTTCAATCACCTGATAAAGCGGGAAATCCACCCAAGTATCATTAAGATAATTCAACTCTGGCACCTCTTCCTTTGGGTCGACAATCAGGTTATAGACCGACGGATAAGCCATTTCCCTGATCGCGTAGGACTCCTCATCCATCTCGCGAAGGAGGATCTTCCAGTTGCGCCACTTCGCACCAAAGAGTGTATTGCCAATATAAATCACGAGACTCTCGCGAGCAGACTGATTGGTCGCGCCCATAAAAAACGGTGATTGATCAACGCCGTCTATCGTTCGATCCACAGGTATCGTCGCACCGGTAAACTGAGCGATCGTCGAAAAGATATCTAGCTGATGAACCATCTCATTAGAAACCCTATTCGCAGGAATCTTACCGGGCCACTTCATCAGAAACGGCACTCGTAATGACCCCTCATAAGGCGAAAACATTCCGCTTCGCCACGGCCCAGTGAACCCAAATGATCGTGGGACCCCTTCGCGCCCATTATCAGACGTAAAAATGACGATCGTATTATTGCTTAAGCCGAGTTCATCTAACTTGACTAATAACTCACCAACGTAGGCATCTGTTTGTGCCAGCACATCTGCAAAGCTGCCGTTTCCGGTACTGCCATAAAAATCAGGATGTGGATCCACCGGCTCGTGGGTCTGCGTGTAGGTAACAAACGCAAAGAAGGGTTGTTTCGCGGCAGCCTGCCTTTCCATAAAATCAAGGGTGTAGTCAGTGATGTCACGATCTATTGTTGCGCGTTTTGCTCGATCGTATACCTCACCCTTAACCGGTTTTACACCGCGTCTCCCGGTCATCACATGAGCGAACTGAACACTCGGATGGCTGTCTGGCTGAAAGCTGTTGCTATCTGGCCAAAAGGCTCGGTCAGAAGAGCGCGGTATCCCCATCCACTCGTCGAATCCTTGGCCGGTCGGATAGCGACCTTCGGTGTCGCCAAGATGCCACTTCCCAAAAATACCGGTGGCGTAGTCTTGCTCAGATAGTATTTCGGCCAGCGTGACCTCCCATTGTGTGATGCCGTACCAGACACCTCGAGGTGGTGAGTCTGGCCGCTGCCGGGTTCGAATACCGTAACGGCCCGTCAAGAGTGCCGCTCGCGATGGCGTGCACTCGGCCTCTACATTGAAATTGGTCAGTTGTAATCCTTGCGCCGCAATACTGTCGATATTGGGCGTAGGAGCGCCTCGCATTGCGCCGCCGCCATACACGCCGACTTCTCCGTATCCAAAATTATCCATCAGCACCAGCACCACATTAGGGCGCTCGCTAGCGCTCATCGCGATCGGACTGATGAATAGCGAAATGGCCGTTATTAACGAGCGAAAGGTCATCATCGCCTTTGATCTCTCCTTCCGAGTGCCTCTACTGTGCCCGCCGAGCGGGCGATAGAAACCGATTGCATTAGCGGTGCACCATCACACCATCTACCGCAATATAAAAGCAAGCGAGTCTGCGACAAGAGGGGCTGTCGTCATGAGGAGATACAGATGGGCGTTAGCAGCGCCGGGGTATCAACGCGCCGTCACCCCGTTTGTCAAAGCAGGCGTCATCGTGGGTTGGCCTAACAAACGAGGGCTGTGTCGGTATATGTGCTGTTATATGTGCTGCTATAAATGGATCGTGACCGTGGGTACCTTTGAGGCGCGCAATAAATCGTTGGTCCGACTGCCGAGAATCAGGCTCCTCAATGGTGACCGACTGTAAGCCCCCATCACCAGCAAATCGGCCTGCCGCTCTCCGATCTCGCGCGTAATCTCTTGTTCCGGATCTCCGGGTGAATACGCCGTTTCAACGCTAAAGCCGGCCGTATTCAACGTATCCTTGGCCCACTGTAGGTGCTTATCGGAGTCCGTGGCTCGTTTACCAGACATGATCACATGCACCGGAATATCATTGAGCTTCGGGTTTTGCGCGATCAACTCGACACATCGGCGCGTCATGCGTTTACCATCGTAGGCAATCAGCGCACTGCGAGGCTCTACAAATTCACCTGCCACCGTCAGTATGGGGCGGCGCACTTGCCTGCTGATCATCTCGACATGGCGTCCAAGGTCTCGGCGTGTGTGCGCTGCTGATTCGCCGCGTCGCCCTAACACGTATAGCGCGACATCCTGCTGCTGTTCTTCAAGCGTACCGAGTAATTGGCCATACCGCTGCCGGGTGTCCACCGAGATCGCCTCATTAGCCTCACATCGCTGTCTCAGACCGTTCAAAAATACGCGACCGCGATCGCGTACTTGACGCGTTCGCGTACCCTCCTCTTCAGTGAGCTGATTGAGTAGGTTCTCTTGCGCATCAACGCCAATCGCACCACTGTGATCAGTACTGGCTGAGGTTTCTTGATGTCGGTCAATAATATGAAGGAGCTCGAGTGGCAGCAACAGCTTTCGGGCCGCCCATGCCGCGTAGTCGGCCACATAGTCGGCGTACGGCGACTGATCGACACAGGCGAGTATTTTTTTTTGCTTCAGCATCTCAGTCTCTCAGTGGGGCAGCAGTAAATCTGCTGGCTCGTCTTTATCGTGCAGTGCAAATCGATCCACCATGGTCGCACTGGCTTCATTAAGCCCGAGCACCTCGACCTCTGTGCCCTCGCGTCGAAACTTCATCACCACTTTATCAAGGGCACTCACCGCAGTGATATCCCAAAAATGCGCTCGCGAAACATCAATGCGCACGGCTTCAATGACTTCTTGAAAATCAAAAGATTGGACAAACCGATCGGCGCTGGCAAAAAAGACTTGCCCCAAAACAGTGTAATTCCGTGTTCGGCCCTCGTCTTCAGAGCGAGAACTGATCGACAAAATACGACCCACTTTATGCGCAAAGAAGAAACCGGATAGCAAAACACCGGACAACACTCCCTGGGCTAGGTCATGGGTCGACACCGTCACCATCACCGTGACAATCATCACCATACTGGAGCTGGCTGGGTGACTGCGCAAGTTTCGAATAGAGTCCCAATTAAAGGTGCCCACCGACACCATGATCATCACAGCCACCAGTGCTGCCATGGGAATACGACTGACCCAATCGCCTAAAAACATGAGGAGTGCCAGTAGGAAGAGACCGGCACTGAGTGTCGACAGCCGGCCACGCCCCCCAGATTTAATATTGATCACCGATTGGCCGATCATCGCGCAACCCGCCATCCCACCCATAAAGCCTGAGGCAATGTTGGCAACGCCCTGACCCACACACTCGCGGCTTTTATCACTGTTGGTATCGGTTAAATCATCGACGATCGTAGCCGTCATCAGCGACTCCAACAGCCCCACCACCATTAACGTGATGCTATAGGGAAAAATAATCTTGAACGTCTCTAACGTCAGAGGAAGATTAGGGATCAACAGCACCGGAGGGGTTGAGGGCAAGTCGCCCATATCGCCGACCGTTCTAACATCAATGCCCGCCACTACAGAAACGACTGTCAATATAATGATGGCAATGAGTGGCGACGGGACCGCTTTCGTTAGCAGCGGCAGCCCGTAGATAATGCCCAGCCCAGCGGCCGTCATGACATAGACCGGCCACGGCACGTCAATCAACTCGGGTAGCTGAGCCATAAAAATAAGAATCGCCAGTGCGTTAACAAAGCCGGTCACCACTGATCGCGAGACGAAGCGCATCAGCTCACCCAATCGAATCCAGCCCGCGATAATTTGCAAGACCCCGGTCAGCACGGTGGCCGCAAAGAGGTACTCGAGTCCATGATCCTTTACCAAGGTCACCATGAGTAGCGCCATCGCACCGGTGGCTGCTGAGATCATCCCCGGCCGGCCGCCGGTGAAGGCGATCACGACGGCAATACAAAACGAAGCGTAAAGCCCTACTTTTGGATCCACGCCGGCAATAATCGAAAAGGCGATGGCCTCTGGTATCAACGCTAACGCAACGACTAAGCCCGCCAGCAAATCACTGCGGATGTTTGAGAACCACTCTTGGCGAATTGTATTCATTGATGTTTGGAGCTCCAGCAGCAACGAGAGTCAAGAATGCCCTCGGAGACGGCGATTGGGTTTGAACGGATCGCCTAGGGTATGCGATAGAGCGCTAACACCGCCAGCGGATATCAGGCCAACTCTGACCACCTATCGTGAGCCAGTCCAGGCGGTGGGCGGCGTGCGAGTAGAGAAGATTTACTCCCGTAATGAACCCTGTACAGTAAGACGTTGTCATTATAGCGAGCGCTCATCCGATGATGCCTGTCTATCGTTGCCACTGCCCCTGCGAGACGAATCAGTTTGAGGTCTCTGGACCGCCCGTGACGCGCTTTTTCTGTCATTGCACGATTTGCCAAGAGAAATACCAGGCGCCTTACGCAGACGTCGTTTTGTTTCCCTTGGCGGGTTTGACCTTACCCGAGGGTCATTCAATCAACTTTGGCCAATACAAACGGTTTGGTGCGATTGATCGGGGGTTGTGCACCGCCTGCCATCAACCCGTCATGGCTAAAGCGGGAGAAGGCAGCAAGGGACTCGCCTTTATCGCAGCTCACAACGTTGCCAACGCTGCGTCATTACCCGCGCCGAGCATGCACGTTTTTTATGGCACGCGAGTGGCGGATGTGGCCGATTCATTACCTAAGTATCGACATTACGTGTCTAGTCAATTTGCCTTTCTGAAATTATTGCTGACTCGCGGCCGAGCATAGCGCCGGCACACCTGACACCCCCTCGCCAGAGCGCCTGACCACAGCGCAAAATCGTTGTGGCCAGTAATCCCTTTAGCCATTCCCGGCGTAAAAGTTATGAAACTATCAATCGACTGCGATCTCCTCTTCAAACCAAGAGAGTGACATCAGACAACGTTACTTTATCACCCGCGCGGCAGCACCCGCTGAGAACTCACCATGACCGATCACACCTCACAAGACTTTGGCTTCGGCACCCAAATTCGCAAGTCCCCTTTTTTTGATGCGACCGTGCGCTGGGGGGCAGTCGACTTCTCCGTTTATAACCACATGTACATTCCCCGATCATTCGGCGACCCCGAGGAAAACTTCTGGAATCTGGTCAACCACGCCATTTTGTGTGACGTTGCGGTGGAGCGACAGGTCGAAATATCGGGGCCCGATGCCGCAAAATTTACACAATTGCTCACACCTCGCAATCTGTCCCAATGCGCCGTTGGTCAGTGTAAATATGTGCTGATCACCAATGCTGACGGTGGCATCCTCAATGATCCAGTTCTCCTGCGCCTAGAAGAGAATCGTTTCTGGTTATCTCTCGCCGATAGCGATATTTTATTGTGGGCGCAGGGCGTTGCAAGCCACGCGGGGTTGGACGTTTCGATCCGCGAACCCGATGTCTCACCCCTGCAACTTCAGGGACCCCGATCCGGCGACATCATGGCAGCCTTGTTTGGCGAATCCATTAGAGAACTCAAGTATTACTGGCTGAAGCACTGTGATCTTGATGGAATTCCACTGATTATTTCTCGCACGGGCTGGTCCAGTGAATTAGGTTACGAAATCTATCTCTGTGACGGCCAACAAGGTTCTGCTTTATGGGAAAAGATCATGGCGGCAGGGGAACCACTGGGATTACGACCCGGCCACACCTCAACGATCAGGCGAGTGGAAGGCGGGATGCTGTCCTATCACGCGGATATGACGGCAGCGAACAATCCATTTGAACTGGGTCTCGATCGATTGGTCGACCTCGACATAGAGGCCGATTTTATCGGTAAAGCCGCGCTGCGACGCATTCAACAAGCAGGCGTAACACAACGACAAGTCGGCTTGGTCCTCGAGGGCGCAGCCCTATCGGGACCGAACACAGCCTATTGGCCACTGCGGGAGGGGAATCAGGTTGTGGGTCAAATCACCTCAGCGGTCTACTCTCCGCGACTCGAGCAAAATATTGCACTCGCGATGGTAGACGATGACTACAGCGCCTTGGGCACCCAGCTTGAGGCGGACCTGTCCAGCGAGGTGAGGGACGTGACCGTTGTGGAGAAACCGTTCTTTGACCCTAAAAAGGCGATCACAGCGTCGACGCATTCGGCCTAATTACCCGGTCAAGCTTCACAGTCGATAGACGCTGATCTGGGATCGTGTCGTGACAAGCTCTTCTCCGCAATGCAAGAGGGCGCATCGTGGAATAACGCGGCAATTCGGCCACCGGCTTTAACTCGACTGGAATCTTTGTCGCAGCTCAGTTTTTAAAATTTTGCCCGTAGACGTTTTAGGCAGCGCACCAAAGATAATGTGCTTCGGACGCTTAAAGCCCGCTAAGTGGGCGCGCGCATGGGCAATTAAATCGTCCTCTGTGGCCTGAGCACCCTCCGCTAATTCGACAAAAGCGCAGGGCACCTCGCCCCATTTCTCATCGGGCATCGCCACGACCGCGACACACTCTACCGCTGAATGGGAGTAGAGAGCATTCTCGACCTCGATCGAAGAAATATTCTCTCCGCCCGAAATGATGATGTCTTTCGAACGATCTTTAATTTCAATATAGCCATCAGGATGTTGGACCGCTAGATCACCAGACCAAAACCACCCCCCACGAAACGCATCAACCGTCGCGTCAGGTTGCTTCAGGTACCCTTTCATGACGATGTTGCCTCGAAAAACAATTTCGCCCTGGGTTTCACCGTCCCACGGCACCCTTTGCTGAGAATCCGGATCCAACACCACAACTTCTTCTTGTAGCTCATAAGCCACGCCTTGGCGTGCTTTCTGCCGCGCTTGCTCCGCCATCGGCAAGCTTGCCCAGGTTGCCTTCTCAGCACACACCACCGCGGGCCCATACACTTCTGTTAAGCCATAAACGTGCGTAATGCTAATACCCATCTCCTCCATCGCAGTAATCACCTGGGGAGGCGGTGGCGCAGCCGCTGTCATCATGCGAATTTTTTGGCTGAAGGTCCGTTGGTCATGCGGATCTGCATTCGCGATCATCGACATAATGATCGGCGCACCACATAGATGACTCACGTCGTGCGCCGAAAAAGCATCATAAATCGCTGCCGCACTCGGGTTACGCAGAAAAATATGCGTGCCAGCGAGCAACGTAATGGTCCAAGGAAAACACCAGCCGTTGCAGTGAAAAAGTGGCAACGTCCAGAGGTAGCGGGGATGATGAGGCATTTCCCATGTGATGGCGTTATTCACCGCATTGGTCCAAGCGCCACGATGCGAGTACACCACTCCCTTTGGCTGTCCGGTTGTGCCCGAGGTGTAATTCAGTGACAGCGCATTCCACTCATCGTCGGGCAAGGGGTAGGAAAAATCTGAAGCGCCCTCAGCAATGAGGGCCTCATAGGTGAGCGCGCCGATACGCGCACCACCGGGTCCCTCGGTATCTTCAATATCAATAATGAGCAGCGTTCTTTCGATAAGTTGAACGGCTTCTCGGGCGACGTCAGAAAACTCGGTATCAACCAATAGAACAGTGGCTTCTCCGTGGCGCAATATATAACCCAGCGTCGCCGCATCCAGACGGACATTGTTGGCATTGAGCACGGCGCCGAGCATGGGCACCGCCAGTGCGCACTCGAGCGCCTCAGGAATATTGGGGGCGATTAAGGCAACGGTGTCACCCTTGGTCACCCCACGCTGGGATAACGCAGCAGCTAACCGCCTGCAGCGATCTGCCACTTCACCCCAGCTTCGCCGTGTCCGACCATACACAACAGCCGGCAACTCCGGATGCACTCGCTCGGTTCTGGCTAAAGCAGAGAGCGGCGTCAGTGGAGAAAAATTAGCGGGGGTTTTGTCGAGCTCAGCTCCGTTGTACAGGCTCAAGGTGTCTCCTTCTGCGCCTCGGTCGGGTCATTTCGATCAATCGACTCTGTGAGTGTGATGCTAACGACACACTAAGACACAAAAAAGCGCCTGCCAATATGCTGTGGGTGGCTGACAGGCGGCTCAATCCCAGCGCTCGGGGCGCTATTTAGGCTGAAAATGCTTTGGCACAGGCCGGGCGTGCCAGCAGGCGCGCTGCATAAGCGCTGAGCAGTGGAAACGCCTCTTCAGTAATGATGCCCAATCGCTGAGACATAATGCAGGCATGGCCCAGCATGGTATCAGCGGCGGAGAAATCGCCGATCAAATAATCTTTGCCCACCATTGCCGCCTCTACCGGTAACCACGATTTGGCCAACAGCCTCTCTGCCTGCCCGCGCACTGTTTCGTCCTGGCGATCCGGGGGCAGTAGCAACGTATGTACGACGATGGTGTTGATCGGTGGCATCACCATCCCCTCGCAGTAATGAAACCATTGCAGATACTCGGGAAAAAAAGGGTCTTCAGGGGCGGGTTTAAGGCCTCCATTTTTATGTCGCTCCAGGATGTATTCAGCAATGGCACCCGATTCGTAAATCGAAATATCATCATCCTCCAACACCGGAATCCGACCCAGCGGGTGACGCGCTCTGTGCTCGTCTGACTTCAGATCCTTGGGACTGAAATCCATGCGATTCAACTGGTAGGTCAAACCCAGCTCCTCCAACAACCAAAGGCTGCGGCTCGCTCTGCTATTGGGTGCAAAATGTAGGGTCAACATAGCTCACTCTCCCGCTCTAAAAAAAGATGCAACGCGCATTTAAAAAATAATGGCACCTATCATGACAGAAGTACACCGTGCC
>Ga0257110_1000205_pt1 | contig 30703 bp, 27 predicted proteins | sample LP_taG_7_FD_190184 | JGI IMG/M metagenome (GOLD analysis project Ga0257110, IMG submission 190184) | Marine microbial communities from Northeast Subartic Pacific Ocean, Canada - LP_J_2015_P26_10m | ecosystem: Environmental > Aquatic > Marine > Oceanic | place: Canada: Northeast Subartic Pacific...
CTAAAACAGGAACAAAAGATCCTGTATTATTTGAAATGCTAGATTATATTATCAGAGACGAAGCAAGACATGTAACTTTTGGTGTAAACTACTTAGAAGAATTTGTGCAAACACTTACAGAACAAGAACGCCAAGACAGAGCTCAGTTTGCCTTTGAAGCCTGTACTGTGAGCAGAAACAGATTAAGAGCATACGATGTTTGGGAAAATTATGGTATGGACATAGAAGAAACTGAAGCATATCAGAAAGAACATATATTTCAAACACAATTTCAAGATGTATTATTCAGCAGAATAATGCCCAACCTCAAAAGAATAGGACTACTAACAGACGAACTTATACCTGAATATGAAAAGTTAGGTGTAATGGGTTACGCAGATGGTGACTCAGATTTCGAAACTAGTTGGGAAGAACTTTCAAAACCACTTAAATCTTCCTAAGAAGATAAATACTTATTGCGTACAAGACTATGTCGACAATTGACATAGACAGCGGTTATTTACAACTTCTGAACGAGTGCGGAGATAGAAATAAATGGCAATTTTTGGTAATTTCAAAGGTACCACTACATCTGAGTTTAAGATTGGTAAAAGTACCGGAAATAAAATAAGTACAGGCACGATTCCAAGTTCCGGAATGATTGCTGGCGACTTATTTATTGATTCCTCAAATACCCAACTACAAATGTACACAGGTTCTGCTTGGGCAAGTCTTAGTTCACAACTAACTGACTTAACAGTAGATACTACTACATTGGTTGTTAACAGTGATAATGATACTGTTTCTATCGGCTCCGCTAGTTCTAATGAGAAGTTGTTCGTAAATGGTAACTTAAGACTAGGAACTAACCCAAGTTTACAATACTCGGGTGCTTACTTAGATTTAAGACACAGTAATGGTTCAGCCACCAATATTCGTGTCAGAGATAATTCAAGTGGTAGTGATCCTATATTTAAAGTTTACAATGCTAGTAATAACGCTGAAGTATTTAAAGTAGAAGGCTCCTCAACCACAATAAACAATGCATACACATTGCCTACCGCAGACGGTAGTGCAGATCAATTCCTAAAAACAGATGGTTCGGGCAGTTTGAGTTTTGCTACTTTAAGTGCTACCCCCTCCGGCAGTAATACGCAAATCCAATATAATGATGGTGGATCATTTGCCGGAGACGACTCGTTAACATTTGATAAAGCAACAGATACTCTACAAACAGGTATAGTCCGCGGTGTGCTATTTGACCCTATAACAGATTATGGTTTAATAACAACAACGGCAAATATGACTATAGACTACGGCTTAGTAACACAGACACCAGATTCATGTGCAGGTGATTACGAATTCATTACTGAAATTTCAGGACCAACTGGCGACTCGTTTGCAGTTGCTTCACTACCAAGTGCGGCACAACCAGGACAAATGATATACGTCAGTGATGAAACAGGCGGTGCAACCATGGCGTTTAGCGATGGCACAAATTGGCGACGAATTACTGATAGAGCAGTAGTAAGTTAAGATAGATTAATACACACACAGGACATTATATAAATGGCTAAAAAGGCAACAACAAAGAGTAAGGCGATAGATTTAACGATTGGGGCAAAAAAGACTGCACCAAAGCAAGTTGTTGATGTTGAGGCATTAACAGAAAAAATAACAGCGGAAGTTACTAAAAGACTAGCCGCAGAAGTAGAAGGAAAAATGCAAGTAGCAATACAAAAAATTGCAATAGCAACAAGCGACAGAAAAGATGAAATAGGTCTTGTAGGTGGCGACGTTCCTTATTCTGTAGTAGCAGATGGTTATGGGCTAGGATTTAAAAGAAAAGAAGATACAGTATTACAAGTTTCAAGAGTAGGTACACTATCAACAGGCACAAAGTCACCAAGAACAGTTGGTAAAGGTAGTGTTCACTTTAAGGCAGGCGAGCCAAGCGAAGCAGATATTCCGTCCTCAGGAGATGGAAGTACAAGAGGTTTAATAGTTGAAGGTGATGGAGACGATGAAAAAACATTTGTCTTCAAAGCCGCAAGTAGAATGAATAGACAAGGCACAAATATTCATTCAGATGGTTCATTATCGGTTAGTTCAATGACAAAAGTTAATGACGCCACACTAGGAGTTTATCATAGATTTAGTGATAAAATTGGATTAAGTGTTTCAGCAAAGTCCAAAACATTTGAAGATGCAAGTGTTTTAACATTAGATAGTGCGGCAACATCTAGTAAAAAATGGAATCTAATATCTGCTCACTCTGAGAGTGGCGACGATGATATTAGTAAGACAGAAGTTTTTAGAGTTGACGGCAATGGGTCAGTTTTTTCAGCAAAATCATATTTTTCAAACAAAGTTGGTTATGCAGAATTTTTTGAATGGGCAGACGGCAACCATAAAAACGAAGACCGAGCAGGGTTTACAGTTGCACTTAATAGTAATGGAAAATTAGTTGTAGCAGACGAAGGCGACCTTGTTATTGGGGTAGTTTGTAAAAATGCCGCAGTGATAGGAAACGAAAAACTTTATTGGAAAAGTAAATTCCAAGTAGATAAGTTTAATCAAGAGCCAAAGACAAAGTATAATATAGTAGAGTGGTTAGAGAATGACACTACAGAGTTAGAAAGTTATTTTACAACTAGTTTAGATTCTGAATATGCTATGCCTGAAAATGCTATTGAATTTCAGACTGATGCAGAAGGAGAGGATTTATTAAGATCAATACCAAACGGAATTGTGTTTGATGAGTCACAAGAATACCAAACAAGAGACAGTAGACAAGAGTGGGCAGTAGTATGCTTACTAGGTTCAGTACCAGTTTACAAAGGACAGACAGGCAATCCTAATTGGATTGTATTAAAAAACATAAATGATGAGTTAGAACTCACATTAATTAGGTGATTATGATAAATATGTGTTATACAATTTTAATGATTACCATATCAAATTTTAGGGGAATGTAATGGCAACAGCAATTCAAAGACGTCGAGGTACAACTGCCCAGCACGGTTCATTTACTGGACTAGCAGGTGAGTTAACGATTGACACAACTTTAAATACCGTTATCGTTCATGATGGAAGCACAGCAGGTGGTATAAGACTTGCAAAACATACAGAAGTACAAGCCGCGGCAACAGGTGATATCACCAGTGTTGTAGCAGGTTCAGGACTTACTGGCGGTGCAACCGACGGAGCGGCAACGATCAATGTAATAGGTGGAACAGGTATTACTGTAAACGCAGACGACATTGAAGTAACAGTAGCAGATATTAGAGGCATGATTAGTGTCTCTGGTGATTTAGCATACAACAGTTCAACAGGTGTACTTAGTTTTACTAATGACGCAGGTGATATAGAAAGTGTTGTAGCAGGTGCTGGTATGACAGGCGGCGGAACATCAGGAGATGTTACACTTAATGTTATTGGAGGCGACGGTATAACAGCGGCGGCTAACGAAATAACTGTTGATGCAACAGTTGTAAGAACAAGTGGCACACAAACTATTGCAGGCGCAAAAACATTTAGCGATAATGCAATATTTAATGGTAACCTAACAGTTACTGGAACTACAACAACAATCAATACAGAAACTTTAACTGTAGATGACAACATTATTGTTCTTAACAACAATGAATCCGGAACCCCTAGTCAAGACGCTGGTATTGAAGTTGAAAGAGGAACATCAACTAATGTAAAATTACAGTTTGATGAAGGCACAGATAAATGGCAGTTCACAAATGACGGTACAACTTATCAAGACATATTAACAGAAGCACAAGTAGAAGGCTTCTTTAGTGCCGTAGATGCAGGTGGAGACGGAAGTCTTTCATATAGTGCAGGCGTAATTACTTATACAGGGCCAAGTGCCGCAGAAGTAAGAGCACACTTTAGTGGTAGTACAGGTATTGATGTAAGTTCAGGTGCTATTTCAATTGACTCAACAGTTGCAACATTAACAGGTTCACAAACATTAACAAACAAAACACTTACAAGTCCAGTAATTAATACTGGTATAAGTGGTTCTGCAATATTAGATTCAGACACTATGTCAGGTGCAAGTGCAACTACATTAGCAAGTTCAGAATCCATTAAAGCATACGTTGATGCACAAATTTTAACAAAAGATAATACAGATGAAATGACAGAAGGTTCAACTAACCTTTATCATACAACAACAAGAGCCAGAGCGGCAATTAGTGCCTCAGGTGATATAGCATACAATAGCACAACTGGTGTAATTAGTTTTACTAACGACGCAGGTGATATTGAAGGTGTTACAGCAGGAAATGGTTTAAGCGGAGGCGGTACATCAGGTACAGTTACTTTAGCATTAGACCTAAACGAGTTAACAGCGGCGGCAGTTGATGTAAGTGCAGATAGCATTGCATTAATAGACGGCGGCGATAACAGTTCTAAGAAAGAAAGCATTGCAGACTTAGTAGCGGCAATGGCTGGTACAAACTTAACTGCTTCAAATGGTGTTTTATCATCATTGGCAGGTGACGTAACAGCAGTTACAGCCGGTAACGGTTTAAGTGGAGGCGGTTCAACTGGTGACTTATCACTAGCACTTGATACTACTTCATCAACATTTACAACTGGTGTACAAACATTCTTAGCGGCAGGAACACTTGCAGGACATATTATACCTTCAGCAGATAATACTTACGACTTAGGTTCAAGTACAAGAGCATGGAAAGACTTATATGTTGGACCAGGTTCATTATATGTTAACGGACAGCAAGTAATTTCAGATAATTCAGGTACTATTACAGTTTCTGCAGATTCAAACCAAAACGTTACACTTCAAACATCAGGTTCTGGTGATATTGAATTTAATGCTACAGGTACTGGTACAATTAATTTACAAAGTGACATCACAGTTGATAGTGGACAAACACTAACAGGTACTGGTGGTTTAACAATGGGTTCAAATATTAATGTTAATAGTAATCACATTAATAACATATCAGATCCAGCCGCGGCACAAGACGCCGCAACTAAGGCTTATGTAGATGGAGCAACTTGGTTAACAGGTGGCGATGGTGTTACAAATAGTTCAGGTACAGTTGCAGTAGATAGTACTGTAGTTAGAACATCAGGAACACAAACAATTGCCGGAAACAAAACATTCTCAGGAACTACAACAATTAGTGGTGCATTACAGTCCACAGGTAGTTCAGTTGAAATAGCAGACAATCTTATTACATTAAACGCAGACGCAACAGGTACCCCTTCTGATAACGTCGGCATTATTGTTGAAAGAGGTGATGCAACAGATGTTCAACTTAGATGGAACGAAGCAGACGACAATTGGCAATATACAAATGACGGTGCGGCTTACAAAGACCTAATTTCTTTAGATAGTATTAGTGTTACAGACGCAGGTGGCGACGGTTCATTAGCATACAACAACGGTACAGGTGTTATAACTTATACAGGCCCAAGTGCCGCAGAAGCAAGAGCACATATTAGTGTTACAGACGCTGGCGGAGACGGAAGTGCGGCTTATAATAGTTCAACTGGTGTAATTACTTACACAGGTCCAAGTGCTAGTGAAGTAAGAGCTCACTCATCAGGCGGTGACGGTATTGATTATGCTTCAGGTGTAATTGATGTAGACGCAACAGTAGTTAGAACATCAGGAACACAAACTATTGCAGGTGCAAAAACATTTAGTGACAATGCAATATTTAACGGTAACTTAACAGTTAACGGAACACAAACAATTCTTAATACAGAAACATTAACAGTTGATGATAATTTAATTGTTCTTAACAACAACGAAACAGGCTCACCAAGTGCTGATGCAGGTCTTGAAGTTGAAAGAGGAACAGCAACTAACGTTAAACTACAATGGGACGAAAGTGCAGATGTATGGCAGTTTACCAGAGATGGTTCTGCTTTCCACACTATTTACACTGAATCAGAAATTGAAGGATTCTTTAGTGCCAATGATGCAGGTGGCGACGGATCATTTAGTTATAGTAACGGTGTATTTACATACACTGGTCCAAGTGCCGCAGAAACAAGAGCACATTTAAGTGCTGGAACTGGCATGACATTTAGTGGTGGCGCATTTGCTACAACTATTACACAGTACACTGATGCAAACGCACAGGCGGCTATTAGTGTAAGTGGTGACTTAGGTTACAGTAGTGGAGTTGTTAGTTTCACTGAAAGAACAGATGCAGAAGTACGTGGCTTATTAAGTGGCGGAACAGGCATTACATATAACAGTGGCACAGGTGCTATTAGTTTAACAGATACAGGTTATGTAACAGGTGTTACAGCAGGCACTGGTTTAAGTGGCGGTGGTACATCAGGTACAGTAAGTTTAGCAGTTAGTGGATTAACAGTATCAGAATTAGCGGCAGGCTCATTACAAATAAGTAGTGAATCTTTTGCAAATAACGATACCTCATTAATGACATCAGCGGCTATTGAAGATAAGATTCTAAGTTATGGTTACTCAACTACAACAGGCGACATCACAGGCGTAACAGCAAGTACAGGTTTAAATGGTGGAGGTACATCAGGTGCTGTTTCACTAAGTGTTGACAGCAGTTACATCACAGGCTTATTTACTGGTGGAACAGGTATTACATACAGTGGCGGAACAATTAGTTTAACAGATACAGGTTATGTAACAGGTGTTACTGCAGGTACATTGTTAGACGGTGGCGGCACATCAGGTACTGTTACATTAAATGTAGACCTTTCAGAACTTCCAGATATGACAGCGGCAGTTACTGGTACAGCAGACGAACTAGTAATACTAGACGCAGGTGTACAATCAAGAAAACTAATTAGCGAAATCACACTAAGTGACTTTAACAATGACGTAGGATATACTACTAATGTTGGTGACATCACAAGTGTTACAGCCGGTACTGGTTTAAGTGGCGGTGGTTCAAGTGGTGGCGTTACATTAAACGTTAGCACAGGTTCAGTAACAAATGGTGCAAGTACTATAACAACTGGTAATGATGTGTATGACTTTGTTATAGGACAAGGTTATTCAACTTCAACTGGTACAGTAACAAGTGTTGGCGTAAGTGCAGGCACTGGTTTAAGTGGCGGTGGTACAGTAACAACTTCAGGAACTATTTCATTAGCATTTGATGGTAACGAACTAAGTACATCTACTACTAACGGTGATGGAGACTTCTTTGTAGTTGTTGATGCCTCAGGTAACAGCAGAAAACTTACTAAAGGAAGTATTGCTATAAGTGAATTTAGTAACAATGCAGGATATACTACTAATGTTGGTGACATCACAGGTGTTACAGCAGGTTCATTCTTAACAGGTGGTGGTTCAAGTGGTGGCGTTACATTAAATGTAGACGCAACATCGGCCAATACAGCAAGTAAAGTTGTAGCCAGAGATGGTTCAGGTAACTTTAGTGCAGGCGTTATTACAGCAACAGCAACAAACGCCAGATACGCTGATTTGGCTGAGAAATATACTACAGACTCAGAACTAGAAGCAGGCACAGTTGTTTGTTTTGGTGGCGAGACATCAGAAGTAGTTGCTTGTATTGACGAAGGAACTCATACAGTAGCAGGTGTTATTAGTACAGACCCAGCATACTTAATGAACGCAGAAGCAAGTGGACAACCAGTAGCATTAACAGGAAGAGTACCGTGTAAGGTAAGTGGTCCTGTTGCTAAAGGTGACCTACTAGTTGCTTCATCATTAAGTGGACATGCTAAGTCAGACAATAATGCAAGACCTGGAACAATAATTGGTAAAGCAATTGGCGAGAACGAAGCAGGTGAAGGTGTTATTGAAGTACTAGTTAACATGATGTAATAACAAGTTTATAAAAACTTTAAAAGCACTCTTCGGAGTGCTTTTTTTTGGCCGTACTATGATAAATAGTTGTAAGAACTAGTAGGTAGGACTACTTAGACAAACACATAGGAATTTTGCTATTCGGAATTGCAGAAGGTATACATATGGAAAACATTTTTGTTTTAATTGCTGATGTAGGGGCACCTATTGCCGGTAGTCTGGTAATGGGTTTTTTTATATTTACAGTTATCAAGCAAATACTAAATGGCATTGTTGACCAGATTAAAACACTAACAATGTTCTGTGAAAGTTTACAAAATAGAGCAAGAACTATGAGTAACGAAATGATAAAAATAGATTTGCTTGTAAGTAGTGCATTAGAATTAAGTCCAGATATTGATAGAGTAGCAAGAGCAGAAAACTTTATTGAAGATGGCAAGGTAGATGCAAGGAGAGACTAAGAGTGGAATTAGCACAATTAGTTAACGAGTACGGCTTTCCGATTGTAATGATGGTCGGGTTAGGGTACTTTATATATTTTATTTGGCACTTTATATCAGAGCATATAGAGCCTGAAATAGAAAAAATGCACTTTGCATTAATTAGAGTCATTGATCAAACTAGAATGCTTGATCAAGATATGATAAGACTGCAACAAAAGGTAAATGTAGTTTTAGAGTATAGAGAACGCCAAAAAGTAATAGATGACGCCGCTGAAAAGGCCGAACTAGAAACACTAAAGGCAAAAGGGAAATGAAAATGAAAATCTTATTTAACATGTGTGGAAATTCCCACATAATAAGGGGCACAGTTCTTGCATGTATACTGTTAGTATCTACAAATGTAGTTGCTGATGAACTAGTTATGAAATTTAAGAATCCATCCTTTTCAGGAGTTGGAACTAGTAGTCACTATTTGACGATTGAGAATCAGCAAAAAAGTAGAAAAGACAAAATTAAAGATGATATAGAAGCAGAGCTATTGCGTTTAAAAAGAGAAGAAGAAAATTCTACTCTTAATAAGTTTTTAAGGAACTTAGAATCAAGAATATATTCACAACTGTCTAAGCAGTTAGTTGACAATATGTTTGGTAATGAAGAAGGCGCCGATTTCGGCAGTTTTATCATTGAAGGCAATACTGTAACTTATGAAAGAATAGTAGGTGAAGACGGAGTTGAAATGATTCGCTTAACTATTGTTGCATCAGATGGCAGTACTACCACAATCGATATACCGGTTGGCGTAGGAAATATAGGATAATGAAACTAAACAATCTTTTACCTATCGTAGTTTTAGGCTTGATAAACAGCGGATGTGCTAGTTTGTCACTGCCGACAGATATCGTAAAAGACGAATGGTGCCAACCTAACTTTATGGAATGTATAGAAGATCCAGTACAGGTTGAATTACCAACATATGAAAAGTTGAGACAGTTACCACCGGCAGAAAACATGCCAGTTGTAGCAGTATATCAATTTACAGATTTAACAGGGCAACGTAAACAGAAAGATAACATTGCCTTATTTAGTACAGCAGTTACACAAGGCGCTAAGCCTTTGTTAATTGATGCACTAAAGGCCGCAGGAGCAGGAGATACTGGAAACGGTACCTGGTTCCGTGTGGTAGAAAGAGGACTTGGATTGGATAATCTTGTCAGAGAAAGACAGATAGTAAGATCCACGAGAGATGAGTATGCTAAAAAAAACGGCGATAAAACTAAGAATTCTCTAGAACCTATGCTTTTTGCAGGCATGATTCTAGAAGGTGGAATTGTCGGTTATGATAGCAACGTTGAAACAGGTGGTAATGGCGCCAGATATTTAGGTATCGGTGGTAGTGCCCAGTATAGACGTGACTCAGTTGTGGTCTCTCTTCGTGCTGTTAGTACATTAACAGGCGAAGTTTTACTCAACGTACAGACATACAAGACAATATTGAGTGTAGGCATGGGGGCAGACGTATTTCGTTTTCTCGACATGGATACAAAATTATTAGAACTTGAAACAGGGGTGACACAGAATGAGAGTGTTACTTGGGCAGTTCGAAGTGCAATCGAAGCCGCTACTTTGGCGATGATTGAACAGGGAGATGAACGCGGATATTGGGAGATTAATTACCCACCAGAATGGGAAGAAGTAGAGACAATAGAATCTACTCCTATCCAGGACGCGGATGCAATACTAACTGACCCAGGCTCACGTGTAACTGATGAAAGTTCGGAAAACAAAGGAGAAGTAAAATGATTAATAATAAAAGATTGTTAGCAATGTTTACAGGCTTTGCTATGTTAATAAGTTTTGATTTAGCATCAGCAGGTACAACAGATAACGAAATTTTACTTGATCAACAAGGTACAACTCTTACTTTAACAATTGACCAACAAGGTTACGGTAATAAAGTCGGCGGAAACACAGGTATGACATCAGATTTTCTAATTACAGGTGCAACGGTTACATTTAACTTAGATCAAGTAGGTAACTTGAATAAGTTTTTTGGACCACTTATTAGTGACAATGCAACTATTAATGCTGTCTTCACAGGCAACAGTAATATTTGGGATTGGAACTTAGGTGCTAGTGGTAGTACAGACTATGCAAACTTTTTAGTTGACGTAGCCGGTGGCAGTAATACTTTTGATATTGATGTGGGAGCATCGGTATCGTCGGAACGTTTAAACTTTGATTTAGATATATTAGGTAGCAGTAATGTGTTTACCTCTATTGATATCGAAGTTGATGATGCTGTTTGGGACTTTGATATTACTGGAAGTAGTAATAACTGGGTAACGTCACAAACCGATGGGGCATATCACAAAATGTTTGTGGTCCATGACGGTAGTGGTGGTAACTTCAGTTTAACTCAAAGCTCGGGCACATGTGCCACAGGTATTTCGTCATGTTATAGTGAGATGAACCTAGATATTGATAGTGAAAATGCTACAGTTACGATCACACAAACAGACTAATATTTTATCGGTATTCTTGTTGTGTTTATTAAGTTTTGGAGTTGATGCTAATATAGGCAATGTTTCAGAACTTAATGGCACACCAGGATCGATTGATAGAAAGTCAGGTGAGAATGTTGTAGCAGAACTTTCGACTACAATCGAAAGTCTTGATCAAGTAGAGACAACAAACGGTAGACTTAAAATACAGTTTGTTGACGACACACAGGTTAGTTTAACAGAACACACATACATGGAAATAAACGAATACGTTTATGATCCAGATCCAGCAAAGAGTAAAATGGCTTTAAACTTTGTACAAGGTACAGCCAGGTTTGCTACCGGAGGTCTTGGACTTGTTCCTAAAGAGAACATTTTAATACAGACCCCAACAGCGACTATCGGCGTTCGTGGCACGGACTTCACGACCACCGTCGACGAATTAGGTCGCAGTCTAGTTATATTATTACCAGATGAAGATTGCACAGACAAAGTAGCCTTAGAACAAGGTTGTGCTCCTAGTGGTAGTATAACAATTACAAACCAAGGAGGCACAGTTATACTTGATGAAGCATATATGAGTGCTATGGTGAGTACAGCAGAAACACCTCCTACTCCACCAGTTGTTTTATCTGGCATTGATTTGAATGTTATAGACAATATGTTTATTGTATCAGAGCCTGCAGAAATTAAAGAAGCAATACAAGAGCAAGTAGAGGAAAAGCAAGGAGTTGATTATCTTGCATTTACAGATTTAGACTTTGATGCTCTAGAAGAGAACATACTCGAAGATGACAAAGAAGCAAACTTAGAATTCACAGAATTAGACATAAATTTTCTTGATGTTGATTTATTGCAAGACTTATTAGAGATAATGGAAGTAAGTATTGATTTAGCAACAGCAGGTACTGGCGATGGTGGTGAGGGATTTAATGGTGCCAGTATTGTTGGTACAGCACCAGGGTTTGACAAAGAGACATCTTTTAACACAATAATAGACCAAGGTGGCGGAACAATATGGTTCTACAGAGATAACAATGGTATTATAAGTGTTAAAATACCAATTTCAGCAGGTGCAAGGATAGACTCAGAAGTAGACGGCAAAACCGGAACAATTATTGTTAATGGTGGCGGCAGTATAAATATTATTATCAGACAACAGAGCGGATAATAAATGAATCCAGATTACATATTACCATATGTTAAAAAAGCAAAATCATATGGTAACAGAGTACTTATTGTATCTCAAGACGAAGAACTAGATCTTGCACAGTCCCTTGCTTCTGCAGGATTAGAAGTTAGGTATCTAAAAACATACGACATAATTCTTACCGCAAACCCAGAGTACAGAAACGACTTAGTGTGGGCTCACACAGTTATTTTCTTTGGGCACACAGTACAAATAGACTCCGGGGTAGCATTTAATCTAATATGCAAAACTCCTCTACAAGAAAATACTCCTCATGAAGTGTTTAGCGGAACTTGGAAACAGTATAGTGAATCAAGGCTAGCAAGTTTTCATAATGTTAAAGAAGCATGGTCAGAGATAGTGAATGTCTGGCCAGAATTACCATACAAGCCGTACACTAATGATATTGGTATAGTTTATGCAGGTGCAGAGCATGGAATATCAGTTGCACATATCTGCACATGCGAGTTAGTAGACTATGTAGAGATGTTGCGTAAAACAGGTGCTAAAAAGTTTTTGTGCTATAACTTAATGGAAACAGCACAGTTAGACAGTATATTACGAATTCAGTTATTAGCAACAGCAATGCCGGGCATAGATTGTAAGGACTTTATATATGTTACTGCGGCATCTAATATGGAATCAAGTTGGAAACAATTTTGTATAGAAAATCAAATAGAAAATCCTATTAGTATAATGTCTGGTAATTGGTATGATCAAACATGGTGGAATACGTCATGGAATCCGTTAGATGAAAATATAGATGTTCCTGATTTTGACCCAGCCTACTTGCCGCCAAATACTTTCTTATGCTTTAATAATGTTCCAAGATGGCATAGGACAAAAATAGTTACAGAGTTAGTGCATAATAATTTACTAGAACACGGACTAGTAAGTTTGCGTAATAATAATTCTATACATTTTGATGAACTAGATCTCGAACAAACAAGACCAGAAGCAACACAATGGTTAAAAGATAATATACCATTAAGTATTGATGACACAGATGCTAGGCTTAGGCATATGGCATTTCCTGATACCACAGATGTAGCATTGCATAGAGATACAAATTTTTCAATAGTAACAGAAACAATTTTTCAAAGGGAGAACACAATACCGCCCGACAACAGTACAGACTTTGTTAAAGGTGGCTTTTTCTTTACAGAAAAAACATATAAACCGTTTTGGTTTAAACAAGCATTTGTACTTGCCGCAGTTCCAGGTATGCTACAATATCTTAAATCTATTGGTTGGCAGACGTTTTCACCCTACATCGACGAGAGCTATGACAACGAAATAGACGACAACAAACGTTTAGAAATGATTATTAATGAAGTAAAACGGCTAAATAGTTATACAGATGAGCAGTGGCTTAGTTGGAGGCAAGGAGTCCAGCCAGCAATAGAACATAATGCACAAAGAATTCGTAGAGAACACTCGGGCGATCTAACTACTTCTCAGTGGGAGGAACTATTCAAATGAACATAGATGAAAAATTAAACAATATGAAACCAAAGGATACCCCTTTATTAGTCCTTGGGTACTTACTATTAGGCATGATGTTACTTTTGCCATTAACAGCAAAAGCCGATAATACAAACAGCATAATCATTAGTCAAGTTAACAATGAAGATACTGATGACTTAATACTTACTATCTCCCAAGAGGGTTATGATAATAAAGTTAATCTTTCTCTTGCACACGATGATAATACTATTACAATTACTCAACAAGGTAACAACCATGAAGTTAGTTGGGTTGAACAGTGGGGGTCAGGCATAAACTGGGGCGGCGACTTAGACGGCGAAAACAACACTTTGACCTTTCGTCAAAATTGTTCTCGTGGTACCAGTTGTGGGAAATCAGATATAGGATTTCACATTCAAGGAGACTCCAACACAGTTAAATATGGGCAAGGAGTTTATATGGCGAGCTCAACCAATACTGCATTTATATATGATTCTGACGAGGGCGGAAACCATACAGCAACGTTAGACATTCACGGTAACGGCAACACTCTTTCTGGATATCAACGAAATGGAAACCTAAATGCTTACAGTGGGCATACTTCACGTTTATACCTGTACGCAGACAATAACACACTTTATGCCGCTCAAGAAGCCGACGGAGCAAAGACACTAAATTATACCAGTAACGTTGATGGTAGTGTTGGCAATATCATACAATCACATAACGGAGGCCACACAGCCACAGTAGTGTTGAACGGCAATTATCCGACCAACATAACTTTACTTCAACATTCAGCAACAGCACAGTCATACTCATTGACACAAAATTGTCTTACATCAAGTGGTTGTAGTATTTCAGTTACACAAGATTAACTAAGCGGTTGACACAGTACAATTTCTGTACTATAATATAACTTATGAAACACATGATCAAGTGGTTAAAAATAACTGCTGGTATAAACTTATATCTATCCGTGATAATGACACTAGTGCTAATAGCCTTAGTTGCGGATATCGTTTTAGATACATATTGGCATAGTAATGCTTATATAGAACAATTTAAGAATAGTGATAACTAGTTGGCTATCATCATATAGAACTTATTGTCTATCAGTTGCTTTTGCACACTTTGTATTGTTCACTTTCTTCTTCCCTAATGTAGTATTTTATACTATTGTTGTGGTAATTATGTTTGTAGTTTTGTATGTGTGGATTGATTTAATTCACACAATAGAAGAAGCACACAGAATGGATATATTAAATTTAATACATACTTCTTCCTGCCAAGAAACTATAGAAATCTTATCCTTTGAATTACACCTACACGATCAAAACAGTATAGCAGGCCACCGACCTTTTCATCTGGACGGCATTAACTATTAAAATGCAACAAATTGTTACTTGATGTAACACTTTTCCGATAAATATATTATGTTATAGAAACAGTTTGTTTTATAACTTATTATAATAAGGAGAAAGATATGAAAAATTTGTTATCATTCTTCAGTTTAATCGCTTTATCTAGTATAGTAGGGTGTGCCTCAGTTGGAGGTGCCTGGAATGCTGGTACAGAGATTGTTACAGGAACAGTTGACTCTGTTGTGGGCGGAGCCGCAACAATGGCAGTTGCTATTACTGATGATGTGAGAAACATTGCAGACGTAACTATTGATACAGCACAAGGTGTTGTTAAAACAGTTGCAGAAAATGTTGATGCACAAACTGATGAACTACAAAAGGACGATACACCTGAAAAAAAGTAACGAGTTTTTCTTTATTCCCAAAGGACAAGGACGAAATGTCCGCCTCAGAGCTTGTTAAACTTTTTAAACAGAATGCAAAAAAGTTAGAAGCATACTGCAAGGCAAATCCTAAAGAATGTTGAAGAACAACGAAAGGGCAGACAACTGCCCTTTTTATTGACTGATTCTAAGAGGAAGTGTAATAAAATACGATAAATATTACTATGAAATGGTTGTACAGCGGATATGCTGTGGTATTGTCTATTGTGTTACTACTTGCTTTAAGAGTAGCAGACCCAACGGCATTACAAAGTTTTCGAAGTCAAGTATTTGACAGTTACCAACAACTAGACACTATAGTAGATAGTAACGATGTTGCTATTATTAATATAGGTGAAAAAAGTTTACAAGCATTAGGTCAATATCCTTTTCCTAGGACTACTTATGCTCAGTTAATTTACGACATCAGGCAAAAGAATCAAGGCATATTAGGATTTACTATTATGTTTCCTGAGGCAGATAGATTCGGTGGCGATGAGGTATTTGCATCATGGATAAAAGACAACGGGATAGTTTTATCTCAGACCCCAAGTTCAAAAGGAGTAAAGAGTACAGGTCCTCACATTGGTACAGGAACGATAGGCCCTTTACCCGCACAGGACTTTGTGCTAACATGGCCCAATCTAGTAACGAACATAAGCCAACTAGAGACTATGGCGTTTGGTATTGGAGTTAATGCTTCAGCACCACAACCTGACAATCAAACAAGAACTTACCCACTAACAATAGGCGTTGAAGGAAAACTATATCCTAGTTTTGCTATTGAAATGCTTAGAGTAAACACAGGAAAGCCAAGTTATATAATTAAAACTACAGAAGTTGGTATCAGTGAAATTGCTGTTCCACCCTATGAGCCAGTTGTAACACAACCAGATGGAACATCCTATATACGTTTCAATAATAAGTTTCAAGAAGTAGAATACACAAATGCAGACAGTTTGCCTAATATGGGCGGCAAGTTTGTAATACTTGGAGTTACAGCAGAAGGTATTGCAAACCCTGTGCCTACTCCAATCGGACTCCTCTATCCACAGCATGTACAAGCTCATATGCTACAGAACTTAATAAGTGGTACCAATATAACCCGTAGCCAGTTAAGTGCTGTTACAGAGCTTCTGTGTGCGTTGTTGAGCATGATATTAATTGCTCTAGCAATATATAAGTTGCCCGTTTGGGCTGGATTAGTAACTACAGTTACTCTTATAAGCGGAATAGTGTACTATAGTGTAAGTTCTTACACAGCAAACTTGATATTATTTGATGCAACGTTTCCAGCAATAGCCAGTTTCTTAATATTTTCACAAGCAAGTTTTAACAACTTCTGGATACAGTTTAAACTAAGAGCAGAGATACAAAAACAATTTGCCGGTTATGCCTCACCCACAGTTGTGCGTATGCTACAAGAAAATCCAGACTTAATTAAACAAGGTATGAAAAAAGAAGTTAGTATATGCTTCTCAGATTTGCGTGGCTTTACCCCATTGGGAGAAAGTTTTGGTGATGATGTTCAAGGACTAACAAAAATAATGAATGGCTACATGGATGCTATTACACAGCCTATACTTGATGCAGACGGAATGGTTATTAAGTATATCGGCGATGCAAGTATGCACATACACAATGCACCAATGGACGATCCAGATCATCCTGCAAGTGCTGTGAAAACAGGAATACTAATGCTTAGAGCAGTAGAGGAATTCAATGATAAAATTGTTAAAGAAGGTAGACCGCCGGTTGGTATGGGTGCTGGTATTAATACAGGGCTCGGTTATATTGGGGAAATGGGTTCTACTGCAAGACATTCATATGACATACTCGGAGACGCAGTTAGTACTGCCGCAAGGATAGAAAGTAAGTGTAAGGAATATGGTTGTCTATTACTTGTAGGTGGCGATACATACAAGCATACTAAAAATAATTTCTTTTATCTAAAAGTAGATGATCTAGCAGTAAAAGGAAAGACTGTGGGCATTGAAATATATACTGTACTTGATGTTAAACTAAACAAGTATGCAGGTGCAAGACAACTACACGAAGACATGCATATGAATTATCGTAAGCAAAATTTTGATAAAGCAATTAAATTATGCAATCAACTACATGATGCATTTGAAGGTAAGATGTCAGGGTATTATGATATGTGGATCGAACGTTGCGAATTCCAAAAAACACAAACACTTCCTAAAGATTGGGACGGTGTGTTTATAGCAACATCTAAGTAACTATTCTTCAGGCTCCCAATTTTGTAAGTTGTAAAAGAATTGGGCATAGTATCTTCCATCCTTTATTAACTGTCTTGCATGAAAAAGTTCTAATGGTATTCCTACGTCATGTTTTAGTATAGGCCAATAGTAGCGTTTGATAATCCTTTCAAGTCTTTTAACATCAGCCTCCAATGCATCTAGTAAACTATTATTAAACTCTAAATCAGTTAGTAAACTACTAAGCCATAAGTGATGGTCACTAGTAGGGTCATAACGTCTAGTCATATCTCTTGCATCGTAATATAATGCTCTAATTGGGTTTATACCTTTTCGATACTTATTTAGTATATGTGGAAATGAAAAGTCTCCAGACCTTGTTCTAGATTGTCTTGTTAGTGCGGCGTATTCTTTTTTGAGAGCGGCTTTAAGAGAGGCTAAACTTTCGCCAGTCTGTCTATCATACTCTTTAATTATTTTGTCTGCTAATCTTATTTGTCTTGCTGTGAAGTGATGCTTACATGATTCAATGTCTTCAATGGTGTACACACCGTCAAGTAAGTCGTGTGGTAGTGTTTTAGTTTTTGAAAACTTTGCAAGTTCGGATTGAATCCGTACACAAATAAAATCTATAACTTCTGGCAAAACAGACTCCTTGCAACATTACTTAGTTGCGTTGACTTCTAAAATTCTGTGTAGTTTGTCTGTGCCGCCATTACGGGTTAATGTTACTCTTGCACCTTGATGCAATGGTTGAGGCCATCTTCCTATATCAATCCATGCATACCCAGAACTTTCTTCATTGAGTGTTGGAGAAAACTCTTTTTCTACTACAGCGGCAAAACTATAATAGTAGAAGTTTTTGTCCTTGCTTTCGTAAACATCTATAGGGTTGAGTTTGTGTAACTCTGGCATAAAACCTATTTCTTCGTTTAGTTCACGTTGTAATGCTTCAAATGGTGTTTCACCGTTATCTATAATTCCACCAAAGAATCCCCAGGTATGTTTAAAACGTTTATCACTGTTTCTTAGTTGTAATAAACATCTACCTGTGTCCTGTGCTAAAAATACAACACCTGCGGCAGTAATCAAAGTACCAATCTCCAAAATCCTGGATTGTATGTACCTTGCCAACTACTTATCCACTGTGTACCTGTCCATTTGTATTGCTGTGTGGTGTATGTGTTTTTCATGTAATGTTTTGTTCCTGCACTAGTACTAGCATCAAACACCACTGCCCATGCGTTCCCATCAAACTCTATAATGTCATCGGTACTGGCTGATATTTCTCCCCATTCTGCAAATGTTGGAACTATTGGTCCTGTTAATAAGTATCGCTGTCCGGTTGCCTGAGCAATTAACGTACCACCTGGTCTAGAAACACCCGGGTCAATAATTTTATCTACTGGTGTAAGTGTATCACTTGGTAATGTGTCTGCATCTACATTGAATACTAAGTTGTTTTCATCTAGAGAATTAGCAACAATACTGCCTATAACTAATTGATCGATTTGGTCGGCATCGGGACTAATATTAAGTTCTAATCTACTGGTACTTTGCAATTCTCCATGCATTTCTATTATGTCTTGCCACTTAGTTGGCGTACCCTGTGCTGTTAATAATGTAGCACCGCCACTAACAACCTGTACTTTAAAGTCGCTAGGCGAAACAATTACAGTAGCATCATCGGCTAATGCACCAAAGAAGTCAGCATAACTGCTATCAAATCCTAAGTCTGCAACACTATCGACACTATGTATATCGTTAACAATTCTTTGTATAATTGTTTGTCTTTTAACTTTAGCAGGAGGACTAATCCATATAGGAACAGCAAATGTTAATGTAGATATATCAAGTGATTCATCTACTCCTGCTGGCAAAGTTCTACTACTCCAATTAATATCTGTAAGTTCTACTTCAAAAATACTAGTCCAGTCTAACGGGTTATCGTTAACTTGTAATTGTATTCCAGGATTAAAAATTACAAAAATTTGTTCTAGTATTTGTAACTTCATGTCAGTGTTTGTTGTCCATATATCAACTTGTATATTCAAGTTATACGGAACAGGCATATATCTTTGTGTAGTATATAAGTTGCCTTGTGCAGATGTGTATGAGCCAGATTCAACGTCCCATTCTCTTTCTGCTACTTGATTAGTATCAACTAAAAAAGGGTCTTGAATTCTATCTTTTGCTGGCTGTATACTCTGTATACTAACTGTAATTTGCGGAGCATTGTTTACAGCATTTTCGGAATTGTTACGCAATATTTGTGCAACCATTCTGCTGATGTCACCGTATCGTGCAGGCACTCTGTTAAGACGTTCTGCGCCTTTAACTATTTCTTTAACTTTAAAGTTTGAGAATACTCGTACAAGTTGTAACAGATAACGTTTTACCTGTGCATCGTACCAATAGTCTAAGTTTTTGCCTGCCATAATTTATTATACGTTTTCTAAACGTTCCATTAATCTTTCAGCACGATTAGTTACTTGTTTGTGCCATCTAGAGTCTCTACCTTCTACTGCGGCAGTTTTCCAGTCGCCTTCAACAATACCGGCATGCATTTTTTTAAATTTGCTTAATCTTGTTCTGCCCATATTGAACATCATGTTAACCAAGATCTGTTGTACTTCGTCTGGTAAATCTCCAAATACCCCTTCTTCGTATAGTAACTCACACTCGCTAATTGCTGTGTCGAGGTCTTTTTCAAAGCACTCTTTTGTTCTGTCTTCTGAGATTGGCGTTCCAACTTCTTGTCCGTGCTCAGGGTCGGTCTCAAGAACGAGATGCCCGACACCAAAGGTTGGGTAACCAAGGTGGTCCAAGTAGATTTCATTTACTACTCCTTCGTCTATTTTCAGTTGCTCAAAAACTGCTTCTCTGTCTAATTTTGTATCTTTAAAAAACATTACTGCTCCTATGTGTCTGTCCTAGGTCTTACAACCTGGCTTAAATTTGTTTTTTCAGTAACAACTTCACCGTCACTGTTTGTAGTATATGTATCATTATTAATGAACGATGCTAGTGTTTTATTAGCAGTTGCCCAAGTTCGTTTATTATCATCAGCATACTTAACCCATCTTGTTCCTTTCTTTTGAAACAATCTGTGTGGAGAGAAGTCAGTTCGTAAAAAGAAATCTCCGTCACTTGTTCCTGAAGTTGGGAACGATGCTCCACTACCTACTAGACTTAATCCATTAGGTGCTGTACCATCATTTGGTTCTATGTATGCTTTATCCGGTGCATTAGGATCAACATATAAATGACTTGCCCTACCCACTCTTGAGTCTGATGCAACATCGTTTTCTGCTTGTTCTAATAACTTGTCGTTAATAATAATTTCGTCAGCATATTTACTAAGTAAATTTCTAAGGTCGCCTTCTTCCTCACCAGTACCAAGTATGTCTCTGTACTCTTGTGAGTCTGTTATAGGTCCACACTTAACTCTCCATAAGTGAGGCCACCAACGTGGATCAAATCCTTCAGAGGGTCTTGCACCTTCTTGCACTACATAGTATCTATTAATTGCTTCATCGCTACCTAATAACATATCATCACGTAAATGAGGTAACTCTAACACATCACCTGGCATTAATTTTCTTCCTATTGTTTCCATCATAGTTTCTATGTGAAAATTAATGAATACTGTATCGTTTGCCAGGAATGCACCAAATTGTGTTAAGTCAAATCCATCATTGTCCTGCAATTGGTATGAACCAATCATCTCAAAAATATCCTCACCGTACTTCCTGTCTCTATTTTCAAGAAACAACAAGTCTTGTATAAAAATATCTGATGTTTCACCCATTGTACTTGGTCTTGTAGGGTCTTTGGACTCTGCAATGTCTTGCACACCTAAGTATTTGTGTACATGTACACCAGTACCGCCAGCATGAAGATGCTCACCGACAACTCTGTCAAAAAACTTATAGTCGTTAGTTTTTGTTGGATTCCATAGTTTTAACTTTCCCATAACACTATTTATCAGAACTTTAACCAAGCAAAAATAGTACTGATAAATATCAATATGAATAGAGATACTATCTTACATGACATCAAAGAGCAGTTAGGCAATATAGATATTGCAGTTGAAGTAGGCGTTTGGAGGGGAGACTATAGTAGATCTATGATTACAAAATTACTTCCTACGACGTTTTATGGTATAGATCCTTATGCTTTATACGAAGGATATACTGATAAACCGTCACTTACTGAGTTTGCAGATCAATCTAATTTAGATATGCTATACAACGATGTTGTTAACACTTTTGACAAGTTTAATAACGATTACGGCTCAACTAAAAGCATTTTAGTAAGAGATTTGGGAGCCAAGTATGCATCTCAATTTGCAGATAACTCAATTGATTTCGTTTATTTAGACGCTGATCACAAGTATGAGCCTGTAAAGGAAGAAATAGAAGCATGGTTTCCTAAAGTTAAACAAGGCGGCATATTAGCAGGCCACGACTACACAGAAAGAAGTCACATAGAAGAGTTTGGTGTTATTCCAGCAGTAGACGAATTTATACAAAGAACAGGATTAAAACTTAAAACAACACTACCAGAGCCTTATGCTACTTGGTGGGTAACAAAAACATAGGACACACATGAAAATTTTTATTACAGGACACGACGGCTTTATTGGGTCGCACATGGTTGAGAGACTAAAGAACGACCATGAACTAGGATTTTTAGAATATGATCTAAGAGATCATGCACAGGTAACAGCACAACTACATGACTTTAACCCAGAAGTTATAGTGCATTTAGCGGCAAGAACAGAAGTAGAAGATAGTTTTTATGAGCAAATTGTATTTTCAGAAGTAAATTATGTAGGTACTGTAAATTTAATTGAAGCGGCTTCAACATTACCAAACTTAAAAAACTTTGTGTTTGCGAGTACAATGGAAGTATATGGCTGGCAACCAATTAGCGATATTATCAGAGATGGCACTGATGTACCTGAAGACATTTTTGCTTTCACAGAAGAGACCCAACCAAATCCAAATGCCCCTTATGCCGTTGCAAAATATGGATGTGAAAAGTATTTAGAATATGCAAATAGAAGTTTAGGATTACCATTTACTGCTATTAGGCAAACCAATGCATACGGCAGAAAAGACAATAACTTTTTTGTAACAGAGCAAATTATTTGGCAAATGCTTGACAATCCAGAAGAAGTCTTCTTAGGTTACGGTAAGCCGTATAGGAACTTTATTTTTATAGAAGATCTACTAGATGCATGGGAGGCTGTAATTCGTAACCCAGAAAAATGTGCTGGTGAGATATTTTGCTTAGGTCCAGACAATGCTATTAGAATTTCAGACTATGTTGATCTTATTGCTAAAAAGTTAGGTTGGGAAGGTAAAGTGCATTGGGATAAGAAACCTGAACGCCCTGGTGAGATATTTATTCTCAACAGTTCAAATGCAAAAATTACAGAAAAACTAGGATGGGAACCTAAGGTTACCTTAGATGAAGGCTTAGATAGAACTATTGCTATTTGGAAAGAAATTCATAGCAAAAACACCAAATTTAAGAATATTACCAATATAATCGCATAACTTTTGCATCTATTTTATATATAGTTGTTGACAAGGTTAAAAGATGTGTTAATATATGACATATCTTTTTTCTAAAGGAACAACTAAAATATGGCAAAACGCAAACCAAGAGCAAAGAACGTATACTTTACTCCAGAACCAGACTGGAAGTCTATGATGACTGTAAAGACTGAAGAGGAAAAACTTAAGGTATTTCGAGAGGCTGATTATTTTACTCGCACAGAGATTGCTGATAAGAAAAAAATACAAAAGTCTCGTGAATGGATTAAAAATAAATCACCATGGACTAGCAAAGACAAAGACATAATCTTAGCAAACCCAGACTGGGCCTTTAGTGCAACCAGCAGTACATTCTTTATAGAAAGTAAACTAGGCTTTATCCCAGAAAAAATTATGGAATTTCTTCAAAGAAGAAAAGAAGAAGAATGGATACCTCGTGGCAAAAAAGCATTAGTTGAGAAGAAGGAAAAAGTACAACTACAACAAGAGAAACCTAAAGTAAGTATTCAAGAAAGAATGCGAGAGCAGATAGGTGACCTCTGTGGTGATATAGAGTACTTTTTAGATGAACTCATTGATGGGAACAAATCAATTAAAGAGTTTGAACCATACAAAATGATGATGTCATATCAACCAGAAGTTAAAATGCCTCATGCAAAATTAATTAAAGAAGAGTTTGCTAATGGACACGAAGAAGCACTAGAAGTTATAGAATGGCAAGACGAACAAATTAAAGAAGCATATAGTAACTTTACTTTAAAGCAACGTAAAGAGTACTTAGAGTACTTTGAAATGATTAATACTGCTTGTGATACCATAATACAAACAAAAGCAACTACACGCAAAGCTCGTAAGCCTAAGGCTAAGTCTAAAGAGAAGATAGTAACAAAGTTAAAGTTTAAGATTAACGACCCTGAATTAGGAGTAGCAAGTGTACCACCCACAGACATTGTTTATGCAAGTGAATGTTGGGTATACAATGTTAAAACTAGAAAGATAGGTGTGTACAAAGCAAAAGATCCAGATCCTAAGAACTTACGAAGAGAAGGATCAGGACTTAATGTTAAAGGCACTACACTACTAGATTTCTGTGAAGAGTCAAGTGTGCAAAAAACACTCCGTAAGCCTAAGGAACAACTAAAATTCTTTGAAGGTGCCAAGACTGCTTGTAAGAATAATTTTGAAGCAATTAAAACAACAGACACTAAAATGAATGGTAGGTTCAACGAGCACACTATCATATTAAAGACATTTTAACCAGCATTGTCCGTAACAACCAACTAAATTCTGATAAATAGTGTTATGCCAGAGAATCAAATAGGATACAATAGCAGAGAAGATCTCGTAAGAGAGATGCAACTTAGGTTAGCAGATGACATCGTTGATGTAGAGCTCGACCGAGACCACTACGACGTAGCAATAGACTCTGCTATGAAAAAGTATAGACAACTAAGTGCAGGGGCGGTTGAAGAAAGTGTTATCTTTATTCAGACGCAAATAAATGTAACAGAATACACATTACCAAATGAAGTCATGGAAGTTAGAAGACTTTACCGTAGAGGTGTTGGTAGTAATTCAGGTACTGGATCAAACTTTGATCCTTTTGATGTTGCATTCAACAACATGTATCTTTTAAACGCAGGCCAAATTGGTGGCTTAGCAACGTTTGATGCATTCTCACAATACAAAGAAACAATAGGTAGAATATTTGGAAGTGAATACAATTTCCTTTGGAATAGAAATACCAAGCAACTTAAGATATTAAGAAATGTTTCTACTGACGAAGAAGTAGCAGTTGGAGTTTATAACTTTATACCAGAAAAATTATTGCTAGGTGATATTTATGCGGGTAAATGGTTAGGTGACTTTGCACTAGCTCAGTCTAAACTTATACTTGGTGAAGCAAGAAGTAAGTATATGGGCGGCATACCAGGAGCAGGCGGTAACATTGTTCTCAACGGAGAAGCAATGAAACAAGAAGCTCAAGCAGAAATGGAAATTCTCATTCAGTCAGTACACAATATGGAAGAAGGTAACTTACCGCTAGGTTTCGTAATAGGCTAAGTTCTTTTTTCTATTAAATTTACTTACATATGATGATAAGTATTTTTAGCACAAACAGGTAATTTATGAACATCATTGGACTAGTAGGTTTTATAGGCTCAGGTAAAGACACAGTAGCAAACATGTTTGTTGACAACCATGGTTGTGTACAAGATAGTTTTGCCGCTCCTCTTAAAGACTTATGTTCAACTATATTTGGTTGGGAAAGGCATTTACTCCAAGGCGATACTGTTGAAAGCAGAGACTTTAGAGAAACGCCAGACCTTTACTGGACTAAGAAACTTAATATTGATAACTTTACTCCTAGATTAGCATTACAACTAATGGGAACAGAAGTACTTAGAAATCACTTTCATGAAGATATTTGGCTAAACAGTTTAGAATATAGATTGCGAGTAAGACATCAAACAGATCCTTGTGTTGTTGTAAGCGATGCTAGATTCCAAAACGAGTTATCACTGATTAAATCTATGAATGGATATGTTATTTGGGTACAACGCGGAGAACTACCTGATTGGCATGATGTTGCAAAAACATCTCACACAAATGCTGTTAATAGAAAAATAATGCAAACACGTTATAAAGAAGTTCATGAAAGTGAATGGAATTGGGTAGGCCATCCCGTAGATTATATTATTAAAAATAATGGCACTTTAGACGAGTTAATAGAGCAAGTTGCCGAAGTGAGAGCAGACATAGACTCCCGTAAACCGCCTACAGCACTATATAGTGTGTGAAGGTATATTTATCTAAAACCCCCAAAACCTTGTTACCCAATATTCTATAATACCGTATAATACCGTCTTTTGGATAAATACATGTATCCATAACAAATTATATATAAATGGGAGAACAATATGGCTACATTAACCTCACCAGGAGTTAGCATTACCGTAACAGACGAAAGTTTTTACGCGGCGGCTGGCACTGGAACTGTACCTCTTATTGTTATTGCTACAGCAGAAGACAAAACCGCACCAGATGGTTCATCAACTGCAAGTTACACAACATCAGCAACTGCTGGTAATGTGTATTTGATCAATAGCCAACGAGAGTTACTTACAAATTACGGTAACCCTAACTTTAGAAAAAGTGGGGCAACACCTTTACACGGAGACGAACTTAACGAGTACGGCTTACAAGCGGCTTACAGTTTCTTAGGAATTGCCAACAGAGCATACGTCCTTAGAGCTGACATCGACTTGTCAGAACTTACAGGTTCTACAACGGCTCCAACAGCGGCACCGGCAAACGGTTCATACTGGTTAGATACAAGTGCAACAACTTGGGGTCTTAAAGAATGGAGCGGAACTGGCTGGGTAATTAAACCAACATTAGCACCAAATAGTACCCAAGTTACTACAGGAGCCTCACCGGCACCTAAAGCATCTATTGGTGTAGACGGTAACTATGCAGTTGTTTATCAACAAGACACTGGCGCAACAATGGCAGATATCAAACTATTTGAAAAGATTTCAGGTGCTTGGTATCAAATTGGTACAACAGGTTGGGACTCAGCATCAAGTGGTGACTTCCAAATTGCTAGACATACTAACATTCCTTCAACAAGAAGCGGTGGTGGTTCATTAGCGGCAGGTGATTTATTCTTACAAACTAACACATTGAACAATGGTTCAGTAATTGGTTTAAAACTTTACAGCTCTACTACAACAGCATGGACTACTCAGTTAGCATCTTACAGACAAACATCTGCAGAAGCATACGCTGATTACGGTACTGCAAGTTTAGGTGATCTTTGGTTTAAGTATTCATCAGCAGATGCAACTGTTAAACTAAAAAGACATAACGGTGCAAGTACATTAAGTATTTCAAGTTCAGCGGCAATAGCCGATGACGTTATTGTTACAACTGGTCATACTAGTGGTACTACTGCAATCAAACTTGACATCAATGACAGATTTGCTGTTAATGGTGCAAGTGGTTATGTTAATGTAACATTCCATAACTTTGATAGCGATTCAAACGGTAAACTAAGTGTTGATGACATGGTCCAAGCAATTAACTCAGCATTGAGTTCAGCAAACCAAGTTAATACACAGGCAGGATCAATTACATGTTCAAATGTTTCTGGTAAAATCTCACTAGTTAATAGTGCTGGTACTGATATTAATGTTGTAGCAGGTGATGTCTCAGGCTTTAACGCCGCAGATTTAAATCTACTAGAAACAAATAGTAACTGGGAAGATTTAACATTTACATCTTCACCTATTGCTCCAACAGGAACATTAGCAGATGGTACTTTATGGTACGATAACTTACTTGACAATACTAACATTGACTTTGTCTTTAAAGGTTCTGACAGTAAGTGGAATTCATATCCATATGACGTAAACATTGCGGCGGCAGAGCCAACAGTACAAAGTGACAAAGGTTCACTTGTAACTGGTGACTTATGGGTCAGTAGTGCAGACTTAGAAAACTATCCTAAGATTTACAAGTACAATTCAGCATTAGCGGCAGGTAGCAGATGGGTATTAGTTGATAATACAGATCAAATATCAGCAGATGGTATAGTATTTGCAGACATGAGAAGTGCTATTACACAGGGCGCCGGCGTTGCTATGGACAGTGATTGTCCTAATCCATCAGTATATCCTTTAGGTATATTAGGTTGGAACAAACGTTTGTCAGGTGGTAATATTAAGAAGTATTCAACAACTAACGCAAGATGGGAAGACAACAGTGGTAACTTTGCCAATGGTGCTCCTAAATTACTTAGAAAAGCACAAAGAGGTGCAGTTGTTACAGCATTACAATCAGCATTAACAAGTAACCAAGATATCAGAAATGAAACTAATAGATACAATCTAATAGCAACTCCAGGTTATGCAGAATGTTTAGATGAAATGATTACACTAAACACTGATCGTAAAGAAACAGCATTTGTTATTGCAGACGCTCCTTTAGGATTAGCAAGTGATTCAACATCAACTCAAGCATGGGCAACTAACACAGCAGTTGCTACAGCAAACGGCGAAGATGGATTAGTAAGTGGATCAGCATACGCGGCTGTTTACTACCCACATGGTATGTCAACAAACTTAGACGGAACTAACATTGTTGTTCCTTCAAGTTCAATTGCATTGAGAACACTGGCCTATAATGACCAGGTTGCTTTCCCTTGGTTTGCTCCAGCAGGTTTCCAAAGAGGTGTCGTTAGTAACGCAACTTCAACTGGTTACTTAAACAGAGCAACAGGTGAATTTAAAGCAGTTGCATTGAATGAAGGTCAAAGAGACAGTCTATACAGCAACAAAGTTAACCCAATTGCTAACTTCCCAGGAAGAGGCATTAACGTATTTGGACAAAAGACTTTAAGTCCTACATCAAGTGCGTTAGACAGAGTTAACGTTGCACGTTTAGTTGTTTACATAAGAGAAAGACTTGATGATTTAGTTAAGCCATTCTTGTTTGAGCCAAACGATGCTTCTACAAGAGCAGATGCTAAAGCAATCGTAGATAGATTCTTAGCAAACCTTGTTACTCAAAGAGGTTTATTTGACTTTGTTACAGTTTGTGACACAACAAATAATACCGCAGAAAGGATTGACAGAAACGAATTGCACATTGATATTGCTATACAGCCTATCAAAGCAATTGAGTTTATTTACATTCCGATCAGAGTACAAAACACTCTTGGTTCGACTGCATAAGTTAAACTTTACAGTAAAAACACTAAAAGGCGTCATTAGGCGCCTTTTTTTGTGGTTATAATAGCATACGTTAATTAAATTTAGCAAAAGATGATAAATATTTGCATATAAACGATTATCGTTATTATTTTATTAACGTAGGAGAAAATACAATGGCATTAGAGGCTATACCAACATTAAATAAATTCGGAGTACCAACTGGTGACAGTACTACCGGAACTGGCATATTAATGCCAAAACTAAAGTATCGATTTAGAGTAACATTCTTTGAAGGCTTTGGTGGTGCAGTTGCAGGTGATAACTTAGTTATTACTCAAAACGTACAATCAGTAGAAAGACCAAAATTGACTCACGAAGAAGTTACAATTGATTCTTACAACTCAAGAGTATATATCCAAGGTAAACATACTTGGGATCCAATTACTGTAACTGTAAGGGACGACATGACTAATGGTACTTCTAAGGCAATCGGTAGACAGTTGCAAAGACAATTTAACCATTTCCAACAAACAACACCAAGTGCTGGTTCAGATTACAAATTTCAAACAGCAATTGAAGTACTAGATGGTAGTTCAACAGAAGCAACTGAGTATTGGGTATTAGAAGGATGTTTCCTTACTAATGTTAACTATGGTGATCAAGACTATTCTGCAACAGATCCTGTTCAGATCGTAATGACTATCAAGTATGATAACGCAACTCAGTATGATACAGATTCTTCACCATTAAGTCCGGCTCCAACAGCAGGATCAGTTAGTACTAACAGAGCTTAAGACTAGCCTTGCTAGGAGTTAGCATATGGCTTTAGACTTTTTAGGGAAATACAGCGGCGACCAGAAATTTCTACTTAGAGATTTTAGGAATGCCGCAAGATTAACACCTGGTGTTAATCCGCCAAGACAAAAGTTTGAGGGTTATGTAAATTTTATACTTAACCGTGAGCTTTATTCTACTCTCTATGGCGACCAAGCATCCAATGAATTTAGAACACAAATCAGTAGTTTAGTTAGAACTGCTGATTTACCTTCTGTTGTATTCCAAACAGAAACTAAAAATGCATTTAACAAAAAACGAATTGTAAACACAGGTGTTACATACAATCCTGTGAGTATGACGGTATTTGATACTGTAGGTAATGAATGGATTACTACATTAATGAAATACTTTTCATACCATTTTATGGATCCTCGTAATAATCAAAAATCAGATGACAGAGACATAGCCGCCGGAAACATTAGAGAAGGTGGAGTAGAAAATACAAATTCGTCTTATGGTCCAGCCACGGGTTTTGATGTTGGGTTTAATTCTAATGACGCCGGTTATAACTTAAATGCTTCTGCACAATTTTTCGAACGTATTGATTATGTATTGTACCACGGAAACAAAGGTGTTCAGTATAGTATTATAAACCCAATGATGTCAGAATTCAAACCAGGCAGTATAGATTATTCATCAAGTGATGTGCAAGAATTTTCAATGACATTCGATTATGAAAGATTTACAGTATATAATAAACTAAACTTTGACTTAGCGGCAGAGGACGTAGACAGATTTGAAGAGCTAGGCGCAATTACAGGTGATTTATTTGAAGGTGGTGACGAAACCAAACCATTAGTACTACAAGAAGCAAACGAAAGAACACTAGGATATTTAGGCTCAGAAGAAGAACGCAGAGCTAGGAGTTCACAACCAGCATATACAAAACCAGCACCACCAACACCTCCTGCAGAAGGCAGTACCTCGGAAGATACAGACGAAAGCGGATCAGGTGATGACCCAGAAACAAATAATGCACCAGATAATGAATCACCTTCAGGAACATACTCAAACGAAATAGGAGAGGGAATCTTAGCAGGTTCATCTGCAGATAGCTCGTTATTTGGCAGTGATATTTTAGGCGATATAGCAGATTCGGCCTTATCCGCAGTACTCAGAGGGCAGAATGTTAAAGATGCAGTTATTAGTACAGCAGTTCATAATATATCAACAGCAATAGGTAGT
>Ga0257110_1000207_pt1 | contig 30670 bp, 50 predicted proteins | sample LP_taG_7_FD_190184 | JGI IMG/M metagenome (GOLD analysis project Ga0257110, IMG submission 190184) | Marine microbial communities from Northeast Subartic Pacific Ocean, Canada - LP_J_2015_P26_10m | ecosystem: Environmental > Aquatic > Marine > Oceanic | place: Canada: Northeast Subartic Pacific...
GTCATATGAAGAAATAAAAGAAGAATAATGAGTTTTCAAGATATGAAATTGTATGCAATGAATTTTTCAGCGTTTACGTTGAGTTTTACAAATATTGATATGGTGTTAAAGATTATATTGCTTACAATAACTATCCTGTACACGGCTCACAAATGGTATTTAATGTATGAAAAAAATAAGTGAACATATATCGTATAAAGAAGCTACTTACTCGAATACTGCAAAACAATTAGGTTTAAGTAACAAACCAAAAAAAGAACATTTAGAAGCAATGGAATTAGTTGCAGAAAAAGTTTTTGAACCTTTGCGTAAATGGGTTGGTAAACCTATTAAAGTAAATAGTTTTTACAGATCTGAAGAATTAAATCAAAGAATTAATGGATCTTCAAAAACATCTGCACATTTATTAGGCCAAGCAATTGATATAACTAATATGGGTGGTAAAACCAATCAAGAAATGTTACACTATATAATTGAAAATTTAGATTTTGACCAAGTTATTTCTGAATATCCAATTGATGGTGAACCAAGATGGATTCACGTTTCTTATAAAAGTAAAAAAGACAATAGAAAACAAGCTTTAGAAATCAAACGTAAAGGTAAATATTATACTTACACAGGTTGTAAAAATTGTTAATGAAATACGAGTTTGCAATAGTTGAAAAATTATCAACAGGAATTTTAATTGGTTTTAGTTTTTATCCAAAACTTGAAGATAAAGATTTTAATGAATTAAACATCTATTGCATACTTTTTGTTTTACATTTTAAAATATATTAAATGCCAATACCAACAAAGAAAAAAGGGGAAAAACAATCTGACTTTATGTTAAGATGTGTACCACAATTAATGCAATATCACAAAAAATCACAAGCAATTGCAATGTGTTATAAAGCTTTTTCTGGTAGTATTGAATTAGAATCATATAATGACTATCCACAATCTGCTGTTAACAACGCTAAACGTGCTTTAAAATGGACAGAAAAAAATGGATGGGGTTCTTGTGGTGAAGCTACTGGAAAAAAACGTGCAAATATGATTGCATCAAGATCTAATTTAACAAGGGAAACAATAGCAAGAATGGCTTCATTTAAAAGACATCAACAAAACAAAGATGTGCCTTATTCAGAAGGTTGTGGTGGTTTAATGTGGGATGCTTGGGGGGGTACTTCTGGTGTTGAATGGGCAATAAATAAATTAAAACAAATAGACAAATGAAACAAGAAGTAGGTGTTGATATTGATGGCGATGGTAAACCAGATTTAAACTTAGATTTAAAAACTTTAATATTAGTTGTTGGTGGTTTAATTAGTTTAACTATGACCTATTCAACATTAACTAAACAAATTGAACTTAATAAACAAGAAATTGAAGTTGCAAAAAAATTACCACCAGCTCAATCACAGGAAATAATTAACCAAAAATTAATTTATATAGAAGATTTAATTGAAAAAATTGAAGAACAACACGATAAAAGGATTGACCAATTAGAAACTAAAGTTTATAAAAGATGAAAATATCAATGGCACAAATATTATTTCCATTAATAATGATATTGTTTTTTATATTATTGTTGGGATGTGGTACTTATGAACCAAGAAAAATAGCTTCACATATAGTAGCTGTTACTTTAGATGGTGATACTATACTTGTGCCAATAGAACGCATTAGACCTAATATGTATCAATCTTATTATCCATTTTATAGTAATTATAATAGACCATATTATAACAATTATCAATTTAGATATTCAGACAACAGAGGTTTTAAAACAATCAATAATGGTAAAAAGGATGATGTTAAAATAAATCCTAAACCAATAAACACAACACCAGACATAACTACAAGGCCAAGTTCTAATGTACTTTTAAAAACAAAAAAATGAAAAAGATATTAGCTAAAATATTTGGTGGTGCAGCTGGGGGTATAGCTGAAAAAATAAGTAACATCATAGCTAAACACACATTTTCAAAAGAAGATAAAGCAAGGTTTGAAAACGAGATGGCAAAAGTATTTTTAGAAGCTGAAAGTGAAATGCAACAAAATGTAACGGAACGCTGGAAAACTGATATGACAAGTGATAGTTGGTTAAGTAAAAATGTAAGGCCAATGGTTTTAATTTTTTTAGTTGTATCAACTGTTTTAATGGTTTTTATTGATGCTGGTGTTATATCATTTGATTTAAAAGATTCACACACAGACCTACTTCAAATGGTCTTATTAACCTGTATAGGTGCATATTTTGGTGGTCGTAGTTACGAAAAGATAAAAAGGTAAATTATTTTTTATATATTTACTAAACACTTGCAGAACCTAATAAAGTTGGAAGCTGCTTGGATCAGGCACTTAAATTATTTTCTTTTTGTAGGTTTTTCTTTTCTTTTCTTTTTGTCCTTTTTCTTTTCTTTTCTTTTAATTTAAATAACTATTATGAATATATATTATAAAATTAATAAAATATTAAATTACAAAAATTATAGTGTTAGAAATAAAATTAATGCTTTATTAAAAATTTCTGAAGAAATAAATTGTAACTTAGAATCATATTCTACTAAATTAGAATTACAAAATGCAATTAAAAATACAAAAACTATTTATAAAGCAATTAAAAAATTAGATAAAAATACTGGTGAAAGGTTTTTAAAATTAATGGATCAATGAAAAAAAAATCCAGGAAAAGTATTGTTAAAAGATTAGATACAGTTTTTTCCTTATACATCCGTTTAAAAGATGCAGATCAAAATGGTTATGTAAAATGTATCAGTTGTGATAAAATAAAACACTATAAAGAAGTAGATGCAGGACACTTTATTAGTCGTAGATATATGTCCACACGATACGATGTTTTAAATGTCTTTGCACAATGTAGATATTGTAATCGTTATGCAGAGGGTAATCAATGGTTATATTCAAAAGCTTTAGAAAAAATAAAAAAAGGTTTACCAAAAAAATTATATCTAAAATCTAAACAAACTAAAAAGTATAGTAGTGATGATTTAGAATCGTTAATAACCTTCTATAATAATTTATTAAAAAAATTAAATTAATTAATATATTTATATTGTCCTGTATAATTTGTCTGTGTTTAAAAAAGGGTGTTATTAATTTGACACCTTTTTTTTGTTTTTTATTAAATTTTTTGTTAACTTCACTATTCACAAAAACAAATATATATGGCACAAAAAACAATTACACAAGAAGAACATTCGGTTCTTTCTGATTATTACAAAAACGTAATAAAAGAAAAAAACAAAGAACTTGATTTGTTATTAATAGAAAAAGACAAAGAAATTAAAGAATTAAAAAATGACATTTTTAATTTGGAATTAAAAAACAAAGCTAATAACGGATATATAATGTCAGTAGAAGAAAAACTTCTAAAAAACAATATTGTTTTATAATGTCAACTTTTCAGAAAAAGCTTTTTGATTTACAACACGAACTTGGATCAATAAGCAAGGATGCAAAAAATCCTTTTTACAAATCTAAATACTTTGATATTAATTCACTAATAAAACAATTACATCCTTTACTTTACAAACACAAATTATTATTAACACAACCAATAACTTGTAGTCAAGTAAGATCTGTAATATCAGACCTTGAAGGAAATTCTATTGAATCATCTTTAAAAATTCCTAAAAATTTAGATGCTCAAAAAATGGGTTCTGCAATTACTTATTTTAGAAGATATACTTTACAATCATTATTAGCATTACAAGCTGTTGATGATGATGGTAATCTTGCTAATAAACTTCCAATGCTTTACGAAAACTTAGGATCTTGGAATGATGTGGTTGCAAATCTAAAATCTGGTGCTGCAACAATAGAATATGTAAAAAGTAAATTCAATACAAGTAAAGTAGATAAAATTTTAAATCAATTAATAAATAAATAAATATGGCTGGAATAATTACCGCATCAATAGATGTATCAAAATTACCTAAAGAAAAATTCTATAAAGGTAAAAAAGGAGTTTATTATGAATTTACAATTTCTGTGTTTGATGAACCAAACCAATTTAATCAAAACGTAACAATTACAGATTCACAAACTTCTGAAGAACGTGAAGCAAAAAAACCAAAAAACTATCTTGGTAATGGTAAAGTAGTTTGGACAAATAACATTTTAAATAAAATAGAAAATTCTGAATCACCAAAAAAAGAAACAGAAGTTACTAACGATTTACCATTTTAAATTACTGGGGGATTAATTTCCCCCTTTTTTTCACTATTTAATGACAGACAGATTATCTGAAGAAGAAACAGTAAAGTATCTTATTATGCAATCTATTGAACAAGATTGTATTGTAGATCCCAAAATAAAAATAGATTACCCACCAGTTGCAATTTCACTTGGTGAAAAGCTTATTAAAACATCACAGGGTGATATGTTACTTCCAATACCAATTGGCACTTATGGTAATTTTAGTTTTGTACAAGCACCACCCAAAACAAAAAAAACTTTTCTTGTATCATTATTAGCTTCTGTTTATTTAGGAACACAAAACAAATTTGGTGGTAATATTAAAGGACACAGAAACAACAAAGATTTAATTCATATAGATACAGAACAAGGAAAATGGCATTGTCAAAAAGTATTTAAAAGGGTTTTAGATATGAATACAATTGACTATTCAAATAATTATCTTACATTTGGATTAAGAACAATAGGATATAAAGACAGAATTAACTTTATAGAATATTGTTTACAACACAAAACAAAAGATCCAGGACTTTTAATAATAGATGGCATTGCTGATTTAGTAAGTGATGTCAACAACATTGAAGAAAGTAATTCGTGTATTCAAAAAATAATGGAATGGTCTGCAAATTATAAATGCCACATAATTTGTGTAATACATTCTAATTTTGGTAACGATAAACCTACTGGACACTTAGGATCTTTCTTAGAAAAAAAAACAGAAACACAAATACAGCTCGAAGCAAACACAGTTAATAAAGAATGGACAACTGTAAAATGTAGAAGAAGCAGGGGGTATTCATTTGAAACTTTTAGTTTCCAAGTAAATACTTTAGGATTACCAGAAATTGTTGGTGATCTTTACGATCCTTTGCGAAGCTGAATTTATGACTGTATTAGAAAAAATATATTTAAAACACAACATCTGGATTGACATTGTAAAATCATTTGGTTGCAATAAAGAAACTGCTGAAGATATAACAATGGAAATGTATTTAAAATTAAAACGCAAACTTGATGATGGTTTGGACATTGATTTTGGTGATGATGATTACAATTACTTTTATATTTTTAAAGTTCTTAAATCTTTATTTCTTGACTTAAAACGAAAAGAATCAAAAGTTTCCGTTATATCTTTAGATGATTGTAACACTGCTAATAAAGATTGTAACGATATAAATTATATAAATAGTTATGATGAAGTATTAAATGAATTACAAAATATGTATTGGTACGACAGAAAAGTTTTTGAAATATTAGACAAAGGTGAATCGGTTGCATCTTTATCCAGGAAAACAGGAATACCATATCATTCACTATATAATACTTATAGAAAAGTAATTGATAAATTAAAAAAAATAATATGAATATAGCATTGCTGCACCCTTGTCCTGTTTGTATTTCAGTTTGTGTAATTGGTTATATAATTTATAAAAAAATAAAAAAATGAAGATTGGCGATTTAGTTTATTACTTTACTTATTATACTGGCATTAGATATGTTTGGAAAAAAATAAATCCTAATTGTAAATGCGACCAAAGGCGTAAGGACTGGAATAAAATAAAAATTAAAAGATGGTAAAATTTAATAAAGATGATTACAATAAATGGAATAAATTTAGAAACTCAAAACTTGACAGCATCACAAAATCTGAATACAAAATGGTTTCACAGCTTCACGCAAAATATTACAAACATCAACTACATTATCCTTGTCCGTGTTCCCCAACAGTAATTAAAAGATTTATTAAAGAATTAAATTTAGTTTGGGATAATGGAAATAAATAAAATACACAAATTAGAAAAATCACTTGTAAGTTTTTTAAATCTTGATGGTTGGAATTTAAAATGGACTGGTGAAGGATCAGCACATTATGATGCTTGTGGATTTACCAGAAAAGGTGTTTCTTGTGTTATTGAAATGAAATTTAGAAATAAGTATTATGAAGAAAAAATGTTAGAAAAATACAAATATGATGCCTTAATGTCATTAGATAAAAACATTGTAAAACTTTACTTTGTAAATGATCCTAAAGGTAATTTTTTATATTGGCTAAATACTTTAGATTTACCACAACCAAAAGATATGTATTGTCCAGACACCACACTATGGACTAAAAAAAGAATACTTAAACCTGTTTACTTACTAAAAGAAACACAAGCTACTAAGATAAATCTTAATTAGATTATTAAAGATTTTGTTTACAATTCATTTTTTACTACTTTTAAAGAATGGTATTACTAATAGATGCAGACAGTTTAATATTTGCCAGTTGTTACAGATCTAAAGAAAATCCTGGTGATTATCCTTATTATGAAGATTTAGAAGATGCAAAGATTAAGTTTGACCACCAGCTTATGAAGATTGTAAATGACTTAGAAGAACAATTTGAAATTGATAAAATTATTACTTTCAATGGATCTAAAGGAAACTTCAGAAAACTAATCACATCAGTTTATAAAGCCAATAGAAAAAAACAAGAATTACCACCATTACTTCATCCAATGCACAAGTACGTTAAAGAACAATACAATAGTGTTTTTGGATTTGGAATAGAAACAGATGACTTAGTTGCACGTTATTGGAAAACATTAAGTGATGATATTGGAAGGGATAATGTAATGATAGTTTCAATTGACAAGGACTATAAACAATTCCCTTGTTTGATGTACAACTACCATTATAAACACAAAACAATAATTGACATAACACCACAACAAGCTTTATATAACTTCTATGAACAAATGATAGTAGGGGATACAGCAGACAATGTAAACTACTTTAAGGGCAAGGGCAAGAAGTTTGCAGAAAATTACTATAAAGAATGTAAAACTAAATACCAATACACAAAACAACTATACTTATTATTTAAAGAAAAATATAAAAGCAAAGCCAGGGAAAAATATATTGAGTGCTTTAGCTTATTAAAATTAAGAACACAATGAGACAATTTAAACCATTAAAAAAAGACAAACCAAACAATAAACAAAAAGCTATAAAAAAAATACAAAAGCAAAGATTTATTGAAGAAGAAAGAAAACCCAGAGTTAAAAGAAATGGAGTATTAATAAAAATTAAATAACCCTAAATTATAAAAAATGGCACACGAACCAAACGCATTTGAAAATCAAATATTCGATCATTATCGAACACAAGCAAAAGAAATCAACACAGCAATTGAATTATTAGTTAATCATAATTATACTGTTATTGACCTACAAGGAAAAATAATAAACAAAGACACTATTAATTTAGAAGATAAACCAGTTGTTTCACCAATAAGATATAATACAAGAAATCGAGAATGAAAAATTTAAAACCAATAGAAATTGCAGATAAACTAAAAGAATTATCTGGCATTGATGTTTTTGAAAATAAAAGAACAAAAGAAATTGTAAAGATTAGATCTTTATTTTGTTTTTTACTTAGGGATAAACTTGCAATGAGATGGACAGCTATTGCAGATTTTTTTATAAAGAATGGTAAACCTATGAACCACGCAACAGTTATCTATTCTATTAAAAACTATAATCTATATACTAAAACAGATAAAGAAATAAATGATCTTTGTGGAATGTTTACTTTTGATTCTGATCTTACTATTGATGAAGTAAATAAAATAAAATACTTAGAAAATAAAATAGATAAATTAGAACAAAAGATAAAATCTTTAAAATCTGATAATTCACTTTATAATAAAATTAAAAAAATACCTATTCAACGTGAAGAATATATTATAAGCAAAATTGATATATGGATAAAAGAATTTGAATGGAAGTCAAAACTTAAAGATTCATCAACTGTTTACGCTGGTGAATAAAGGTCAAGTATTTTTTTTAGATAAATATGAACAAGAAATTGTTGAGCTTTCTGCTAATCAAAGACACAACAATAAAATTGAAACTGGCTGGAATGGATTAAAGACAGTAAACAAGTCAAGTGATATTAATTTAAATATTGTTGGATTTGGTGCTGAATTTATTTTTTGCAGAGAATTTAATTTATTTCCAGATTTCAAAATTCATAATATGTCTAAACAATTAAAAACAGATACATACGATTGTATATTAAATAATAAAACAATAGATATTAAAGTAAATCGTAATTCTAATAATCCTTTTATGGTTCCACAATACGCTAAAAGTGATTGTGATTTGTTTTTTTTATTTTCCAGTAAATTTCCAAAATATAGGTTTGAAGGGTATGCAACTAATGAAATGATTTTTAAAAAAGAAAATTTAAAAATGACAAGGGTAATGGCTTATGTATTAGATAAAATAAAATTACTTGATAATTACGTTATATAAAAAGATTGATTAAACAATAAAATATCAATTATGGATAAAAGAAAAACTAATGGTGGTGTAAGATCTGGAGCTGGAAGGCCAAGAAAAGCAGATGAAGAAAAGTTAATTGAAAAATTAGATACATTAATTGACAACAACAAAGTAATATCTAAACTTGGTGAAATGGTATTAAAAGGTGATAGTAGGGCAATGAGTTTATACTTTGGCTATCGTTATGGTAAACCAAAAGAATCAATTGATGTTTCTGCTGTAGATGGTTTTAATGTTAACTTTAAAGATCTAATAAACTTTAAGTGATTGGGTTTGACAATAAAATTAACATAAATAAAAAATACACACCACTTGGCAATTCAGATGCAAGGTACTTTATAATTACTGGTGGGCGTGGATCTGGTAAATCTTTTAGTATTAATCTTCTTTTGGTGCTTCTTACATACGAAGCTGGACACACAATACTATTTACAAGATACACTTTAGCTTCTGCATATGTTTCTATAATACCAGAGTTTATTGAAAAGCTTGAAATGTTAGATATCTTTAATGATTTCTATATAACTAAAGATGAAATAAGAAATAAGCTTTCTGGTTCTAAGATAATATTTAAAGGTATCAAAACATCAAGTGGGGATCAAACAGCTAATCTAAAGTCATTACAAGGTGTTACAACCTTTGTATTAGATGAAGCAGAAGAACTTACTAATGAAGATACATTTGATAAAATAGATTTATCTGTAAGACAGATGAACCAACAAAATAGGGTAATCTTAATTCTTAATCCAGTAACAAAAGACAATTGGATATACAATAGATTTTTCCAGGACAAAGGTGTTCAAGAAGGATCTAACACAACCAAAGACAATGTTACATATATCCACACAACTTATTTAGACAACTTAGAAAATTTATCTAAAAGCTATTTAGAACAAATAGAAAACATTAAAAGAAGAAGGCCAGAAAAATATAAACATCAAATGCTTGGTGGCTGGTTGGATAAAGCTGAAGGTGTAATATTTACTAATTGGAAAATAGGTGAATTTAAAAAAGTAGGTATTTCAGTATTTGGTCAAGATTATGGATTTAGTAATGATCCATCAACACTTGTTGAAACTAATATTGATTCAGTAAATAAGATTATCTATTTAAAAGAATGTTTTTATTTAGGTGGTTTGACTACATCACAAATTGCAGAACTTAATTTAAAATATGCTGGTAATGCTTTAATTATTGGTGATAGTGCCGAACCAAGATTAATATCAGAAATAAAAGCAAAAAATTGTAATATTAAAAAATCAATAAAAGGACAAGGATCAATAACCTATGGAATTAGTTTATTACAAGATTATGATTTAATCATCGAACCTAATAGTATTAATCTAATAAAAGAACTAAATAACTATTCTTGGTTGGAAAAGAAATCAAAAACACCTTGCGATCTCTGGAACCATATTTTAGATGGGGTTAGATATAGCGTTACATATCAGCTCCAAAATCCTAATCGTGGAAAATACTATATTAGATGAATTGTAAACAATGTTTAAAGCCAATGGTGTTTATTGGTTCTGCTCAAAATGGTTGGATGTGGTATTGTCGCACTTGTTTCAATATTAATTTTGCAGAAGAACAAAACAATCCTAAAAAGAATTATTAAACTTTTTGTTAATAATCCAATTATTTATTATATATTAGCTATATGATTGCAATGAAGCAGTTATATAAACAAACAGACAAATGAAAAATTTAAAATTAACTAAAGAAGAATTAGAAACATTGTATGTTGCATTAGATAATGAAACAAAATGTTTTAGCGACAAACTTGTATGTGAAGATCACAAAAAAGATGTTTACAATATTTTAGAACAAGTTATTTTAATAAAATAATAACAATGGGAGTGTAACAGCTCCCTTTTAATTTTTAAAAATGGAAAAACAAGAAACATTAGATTTTATCAGATTTTGCATAGGTGGTTTAATTGCCTTTTGCATTATATTATTCTGCTTAACCTTTGCAATTATATTTTTATTTGCAACTGTAGATATACTTCATCAAGCGTATAATCATTTTATATTACCTTATGTCGTATAATAGAAACAAATTTGAACATAATTTAAATAAGATAAAAAGACAAAATAAATATGATAAAGAAATTCTTAAAACAAAATCCCAACAATTGGAAATGGCTAATAAGTTTTTATTTAGTAGCTTTAATACTAACAATAGTACTAACAATTAAAATATGAGAAAAATAGGACAATTAATAAAGGACATATTATGGCCACAAAAATCAACACACAAATATTTAAGATTTAAAATTAATGCCAAAACAAATAAAGAAAAGACACTAATGATTGCAGATTGTGTTGAACAACTAAATAGTAATATAATAGTAAATGAATAAAATTGAAAACATAAAGGATATGAAATATGCTAATGATGTAACATTAGTTAGCACATTAATAAACAAGTGGGTAAAAAGTAAACCTACAAACAAAGAACTTCTTGCTGTTCAACAATCATTTATAAATATAGCAATATATGGTTGTACTTTACAAAACACATTAGAAGCTTGTAAATTAGCTAATAGTGATTACAGGGAACAAAGAAATCAAGCTGTAATTGAATTAGATGAAATAAAAGAAGATTTTAAAGAATATAAAATATAATTAATAATAAAATAACAAATTATGGCAAAAAAAAAATTAGAAGAAATACAAAAACATTTAGAAATTGATGATTGTCAATTACAATATATACAAAATGATTGTGATCGTTTAGACAGAGAAAAAATAAGGGTTCGATTTTATAAAACTGCTAAGGTTTATAGTGTGTTTGATATGTTAGTCGACAAAGATGTGTATGAAGATTATGCAGATCCAAGAAATCTAAATTCTGTTTATGTGGATAAATTAGAAGGTAAAATATTTGATAAGCATCAAAAACTTGATGAAGAATATGAAGCTTCAATGACTTCTGAAATAATAGAATAATGGATAATCATTGGCTATATACTACTTTACCAGAAGATGAACCACAACACGAGTGCGATGAATGTGGAAAACCAATACACAAGCAAGGGCATTGCTCCCATAATTGTTATGAAGCAAGTCAGTTGTAAAAGATAGTTTGTTTGTTTAAATTAGGTGCTTAGAAATAGGCACCTTTTTTTGTGCTATAAAATCACTTATTAAATACGTTATATAAATAATGAAAGGCGAAATAATAGTTCCAGATAATTTAAACGAAATTAGTTTAAAACAATATCAAAAGTTTGTAAAGATTCAAGAAAAAAATGAAGGCACGTTTTTTCTGCAACAAAAAATGATTGAAATATTTTGTGGTATAAAAGCAATTGATGTTTTAAGAATTAAGTATAATGATGTTGAAAGGATTACATCTGTATTAAATATTATGTTTGATTCTAAACCTGAGCTGGTAAAAAGCTTTAAATTAAATGGTATTGAATATGGATTTATTCCAAATTTATCAGATTTAAGTTTTGGTGAATATATAGATCTTGATACATATCTTGGTGATTGGCAAAACATACATTTAGCGATGAATGTCTTATACAGACCAATAAAACAAAAACAAGGAAAAAAATATTTAATAGAAGATTATAATACTGAATTAAAAGAAAGCTTAATTGAAATGCCAATGGATGCAGTCCTTTCATCTGTCTTTTTTTTTTATCGTTTAGGGAACGATTGTGCGACCAGTATTCTGGACTATTTGGACAAGGAGGGGATACAACAAGTGCCAGATCTGGATTTGCAAAAAAATGGGGATGGTATCAATCTTTGGCGGCAATCGCTCAATTCGATCTTACACGATTTGAAAATATCACTAAATTAAATATTCATTTGTGTTTATCACATTTAACATTTATGAAGGAAAAAAATGAATTAGAAAGTATTGAAATGAAAAAAAAATTTAAATGAGTCAACAAGGATCAAGGGCATTTTATCAAGCCACAGAAACAATAAAATCACAGCTTCTAACAGACAAAAATGTTAATACTGTAACAACTGGTGATATTAGCGATGTAGATTTACAGAAGCAAACTATTTTTCCGTTATGTCATATTTTAGTAAATAGCATTTCACAAGAAGATGGTGTGCTAAGATTTAATATGTCTGTTATTGCAATGGATATTGTTCACCAATCTAAAACAATAACTGTAGATCAGTTTGAAGGCAATAATGATTTGCAAGATATTTTAAACACACAACTTGCTGTGGTCAATAAGCTAATCCAAATAATGCGAGGTGGTACTTTATTTGTTGATAAATATCAACTTGATGGCAATCCAGGAATTGAATTGTTTTATGATCGTTTTGATAATGAATTAGCTGGAATGACCGCAACTTTTGATTTATTAATTTACAATGATATAACCATCTGCTAATGGACTTTTTAAAAGTAAATAAAATATTAAATGATTTTGGCAAATATGTTGTGCAACAATCAAAAAGCAATTTATCTAAAACAAAACCATATCCACAAAATAAAGGTGCTTTATACAATTCTATTAAATATACTTTAGATAGTGAAAAAGATATTTTTTTATTAGATTTTTTAATGGAACCATATGGAACATTTGTTGACAAAGGTGTAAAGGGTAAAAATCCAAATGCACTACCAAAAGGTTCTGTTTGGTCTGGAATCCAAAAAGCACCAACAAGTCCATATAAATTTGGATCAATGAAATCAAAAGGATTAAGAAAAGCAATTAATAAATGGACAGTTCAAAAAGGTTTAAAAGGTATTAGAGATCCTAAAACTGGCAGGTTTTTACCAAGAAAGTCAATGCAATATTTAATTTCAAGAAGTATTTATTTGTCTGGAATTAAAGCATCAATGTTTTTTACTAAACCATTTGAACAAGCATTTAAAAGATTAACACCAGAATTGACAAATGCTTATTTATTAGATATTGAACAAGCAATAATATTAGGAACAAAAAAATAAACAATGGCAAATCGATTAATCAGATCACCACAATATATAACACAAACATCATCAAGTTCATCAGTTAAATCTGCTAAATTAGAAATTAGTATTGCTAATAATATAGAATATACATTAATAAAAGATGCAACACAAAATGTACCTATTTTATTTGAATGGTCTGAATTAGCAAGGGATTATTTAGACATTACATATACTGGTGGCACACCATCAACACAAGCTGTTTTTGATGTTGATTTATCTTTAAAATTTTATAATGGTTTAAATGCAACTGGAAGTCAATTAGGAAGTACCTATACAGAAGATCATAATGGTTTTGATGGTTATGGTACTTTTTATGAAGCTGCAAATCCTTCAATGAGCGCAACAGAATTTCCTGCAATATCTAATTATAGTCAATCAGGTTCAAGTAGTGGGGGAACAAAAACATACACTATGTATGCACCAAAAAATATAGCATTATCTATTCCAAGTATAAATGCAGGTCAAGTGATATATAATGCAACAAGTATAAATGCAACGGAAGAAATTATTAACGGAATAACTGTAAATATTAAAAGAATAATTTGCACAAAATTTACAAGATTTAATAGTGGTTATACAGAAACACCAGCAGACATTGGTTATCGAGTTTGTTTTATAAATAAGTATGGTGCAATACAAACAGAATTTTTTACTTTAAAAGCAATACAAAATATAAAATCTAACAAAGAAACATTTAATTCAAATATAATATCATCTACAGGAACCTATTCAATTAATGCACACACTAAACAAAATTTTGATATTACAGCGACACAATCAGTTACTTTAAATTCTTTTTATGTTCCAGAGTATTATAACAATGTCTATACAGAAATGTTATTATCAGAAAAAGTTTGGGTTGTTTTTAGGGTTCCATCAACTGGAACTTTTACAACTGTACCAGTAAATATAACAACAAGTAATTTTACATATAAAAATTCATTAAATGATAGATTAATTCAATTCCAATTTAGTTTTGATATGTCTTTTGATTATATAAACAATGTTAGATAATGCAAAAACTACAGCTTTATATTAGTGGTGAAAGAATTGATTTATTTAAAGATGAACAAGTATCAATTAGTTTATCACAACAAGATGTTAAAGATCCTGCAAAAATATTTGCTGAATTTACAAAAACCTTTACTATTCCAGCTTCTAAAACAAATAATAAAATTTTTAAACATTATTATAATTTTGATATAAGTGGTGGTTTTGATGCAAGAAATAAAGTTGAATCTAATATTGAATTAAATAACATTCCATACAAAGATGGGTTTGTAGCTTTAAATGGTGTTGAATTAAAACAAAATAAAGCTTATGCTTATAAGATTACTTTTTATGGCAAAACAATTAATCTAACTAAAGTTTTTAGATCTGAAAATTTATCACAATTAGCTGGTGTTTTACCAGCCACAATTGATTATGATGACACAAATGTAAAAGCTAAAATGCAAGTTGCAGTTCCAGGATCAGATGTTATTTGTCCATTAATTACACACACTACACAATCATTTTATGATTCATCACAAACAAATACTAATGCTAATTTATATCCATCTGGAACAAATGGTTTATTTTTTAAGGAATTAAAATATGCAATAAAAGTAAAGACAGTTGTTGATGCTATTCAAACTTATTATTCAGACAAAGGTTTACCAGCTTTTTCAGATGATTTTTTTAATAAATCAGATACAGACAATCCAGCTTTTAATAATTTATATTTATGGTTACACAGAAAAAAGGGCAATGTAGTTCCAACAACAGAAACAACAACATTTGACACGCAGGTTGGAAGTAATGGAACAGGTTTCCAATTAACATCTGGTACACCACCAACTGAAACAACAATGTCTGGTGGTACAACATTAAACATAGTCCCAGGATTAGATAATTTATTAAATAATGACTTAACTTTATTTGTTGCAAGTGGATATACAACAAGGCCATACACAATAGAAATTATTAATGGTGATGGACAATTTTGGACTTCTGGTCAAGTAACAAATTCGCAATCATATAATAAAACTCATTTTGTTTTGGATGTTGGCAGCTATTATATAAATATAATTTCAGCACAAGAAATTGTTTTTACAAATATCCTTTGGAATATTCAAGGCAGGATTCAACAACCATTATCACCAAATGGTTGGACAAATGTTTGGGAATCTGGAAACTTTACTGCAACCACTACATTTCAATTTATTTTTGGTGCGCAAATGCCATCAATAAAAGTAATTGATTTTATGACTGGTTTATTTAAGATGTTTAATCTTACAGCATATTATGACAACCAAGCTTTGCTTGTAAATGGTAATACTAATCCTAATTATGGAAAAATTAGAATACAAACTTTAGATGATTTTTTTGCTAACAATTTTAACACTTGGGATATATCAAAATATTTAGATATTGAAGCAAGTCAAGTAAATGTCGGTTTACCTTATAATCAAATATCTTTTGGTTATGAAGGAGTAGAAACTTTTTATGCTGCACAGTTTACACAATTAAATAATGCTGATTGGGGTGGTTTAAAGTACGAAGGTGCAGGTGAAGAACAAAGCAGTAGTTTTACAGCTCCCAATAAACCATATACAATTGCAGCACCTTTTGAGCATTTACAATATGTTAGATTAGATAATCAAAATGGTGGTACACAAGTAAACATACAAACTGGATGGTTTGTTGATGATAATCGTGAAAGCTATATAAACAAACCTTTATTATTTTATCCTGTTAGATTAACATCAAGTAGTACACCAGCTTCAACATCTATTGCAATTAGAAATAATGAAACAGGTTCTTCAATTACTAATTTAACATCATATATAATACCATCAAATAGTCGTTCTTTATTTACAACTGGAACTGGTGGTTCTACTGAAAACATAAATTTTAAAAATGAAAATAATGAATTTAATATTGGTGGATCTGAAGAAGGTTTATTTACAGGAACTTTATTTAACAATTATTACAATACATATATAAGTGATGTGTTTAATTCTAAAAGAAGAATTTTCAATTTCAAAGCTTTTTTACCATTAAATATGATTTATAAATTACAAATGAATGATGTAATTAAAATAAACAATCAAAATTACATAATAAACACCGCTAACATAAACCTAATAACAGGCGAAAGCAGTTTTGAATTATTAAACAAAGTATGATAAAAAATATATTAGATCTTTTAAAAATTTTAGATGGCAATACTGAAAACATAAAAATTGCACAAGGCAAATATAAAATGCCAGAAACATTTAAAGAAGGTTTTAAACAAATAAAACAAAAAATACAATGGCACAAAAAATAGCAATAGAATTAGAATTTGATTCAACTGGTGCAGTTAAAAATCTGGATCAAGTTATAAAAGCAATCAAAAAAATTGATGAAGAAGTTAACACAACTGAAAAAAGTTTTTCAACAATTAGAAAAGGATTAAAAGGAATTGGTACTGCTGGTAAAGCTGTTGGTAAAGGTGGTTTAAAAGCTGTTGCGTTTGGTCTAAAAGGTATTGGTAAAGCTTATAAGGCCGCAGGAATTGGTTTAATTGTAACAACCTTTGGTTTATTGTTTGCTGCATTTAAAGAAAATCAAGCTGTGTTAGATGCTTTTAATACAGTAATGCAAACAGTTGCTAATATTGGAAAACAAGTTGGTGATGTTATTACTAATGTTTATAAAAATGTTGCAAAATCCACAGAAAATTTTGATGCTTTAGGTAAAGTTGCAAAGGGTTTAGTTACTTTGGCACTAACACCTATAAAAGTTGCATTTCAAGCTATCAAAGGTGGTATTTTAGCTGCACAACTTGCTTGGGAACAATCTTGGCTTGGTGGTAATGATCCTAAAAGAATTGCAGAATTAAAAACACAATTAAATGAAGTTGGTCAAGAATTTATAAACATAAAAGATGATGTTGTGGATGCTTCAAGTTCAATTGCAAATAACTTTACAGAAGCAGTTAGTGAAGCTACAAGTATTGCAGAAGAAGTTATTGAAGGTGTTAAAGAAATAAGTATTGAAGCAGCATTTGAAAATGCTAAATCTAATATACAACTAAAAAAATCTGCTGACTTGGCAAGGATAGCTAATCAAGGATTAATTGAACAATTTGATCGTGAAGCAGAACAACAAAGGCAAATTCGTGATAATGATTTAATAAATATCGCAGACAGAATAAAAGCAAATGAAGCTTTAAAGGGTAAACTTGAAGAACAAAAAACCCTAATGCTTGAGAATGTAAAAGCTATTCAAGCAGCAGCACAAGCACAATTTGATTTAACTGGAAAAGATGAAGATGCTTTGGCACTTGCTGAAGCTAAGAATGAGGTTAAAGCAGTAGAAGCACAGATTGAAGGTTTTATGTCAGAACAGGAATCTAATCGTGTGGCTTTATTAAAAGAAAAATTAGAATTAGGACAATCAGAAATTGATGCAATAGCTGAACGACAAATTGCAGAAAATGAATTTGCATTATCTCAAATTGACAATGAATATTTAAGATTACAAGCAGAACTTGATATTGCAGAACAAGAAAAAGAATTAGAAACTAAAAGATTAACAGAAAAACGTGATAGTTATCAAAAAGGTACACAAGCTTTTATAGATGCAAACAATGAACTATTAGCATTTCAACAAGAAAATGGAAACAAACAAACAGATATTGAAAAAAAGTTAGCTGTTGCTAAAACAGAAATAATGACTAATGCACTTGGTAATCTTGCATCAATAGTTGGTAAAAGTTCTAAGTTTGGAAAAGCAATTGCAATAGTACAAGCAGTAAGGGATACCTTTGCTGGAGCTAACAAAGCTTTGTCAGCATCACCACCACCTTTTAATTTTATTGCAGCAGCAGCAGTTACAGCAGCAGGGATTGCAAATGTTAAAAGTATATTATCAACTAAAGATCCAACACCACCATCAGGTTTAGGAGCAACATCTGGCGGTGAAGTAGCTACACCAGCTATTCCAGCACCACCATCATTTAACACAGTAGGTGCAAGTGATACAAATCAGTTAGCAGATGTAATTGGAAACCAAGCACAAACACCAGTAAAAGCTTTTGTAGTTTCTAATGATGTTACAACAGCTCAAGGTTTAGAACGAAATATTGTTGAAGGTGCAACGATATAAATACAAATATTAATTTTTAATACGTTATATAAAATATGAAGATAATTGAATTAGTTCTTGATGAAGAACAAGAAGATTCTGGTGTTGAAGCAATTTCAATTGTCGAATCCCCAGCTATTGAAGAAGATTTTGTTGCTTTAAAAAAACAAGATATAAAACTTGCAGAAGTTAATAAAGACAAAAAACTTTTAATGGGTGCATTACTTGTTCCTAATAAACCAATTTTTAGAAAAAATGAAGATGATGAATATTACATTTATTTTTCTAAGGACACAATACGAAAGGCATCACAATTATATTTAAAAAACGGAAATCAAAACAATTCAACTTTAGAACACCAACATTCTTTAAATGGTTTAACCCTTGTAGAATCTTGGATCGTTGAAAGTGAAACCAACGACAAAAGCCGTTTGTATAATATGAATGTTCCAGTAGGTACTTGGATGGGTACAGTAAAAGTAAACAACGATGATGTTTGGAATGAATATGTAAAAACAAACAAAGTAAAAGGTTTTTCTATTGAAGGATATTTTGCTGATAAAATGGAACGACCTAAAGAATCAATAAAAGAAGATATGTCAGAAGAAAATATAGCAGAACAATTACTAAGTAAAATTGAAAGTATTGTAAAAGGTGAAAAGGTTGAATTAAAAAACATTTCTGTAATTAATCAAAAAATTTCTAATTTAAAAAGTGTTGAAGCAGATGCAGATAAATCTGTAACAAGATTTGAAAAAGCAATTTCAGTAGCAAGTAAAGAATTTGATATTTTGTTAAAATTTAGAAATGAAATTTATAATGAAACATACAGAGAAGCACCAGCAGAAATTACAGATTTTAAAAAAGCAGCAAAAGATTTAGGGATAAATCCAGATAATATGTCTGAAATAAAAGAATTAGAAAAATTACTTAACACAAGCAGGGAAGTAATAAAAGTTATTGATGCTTATAAACGACCACAAATATAAATAATATGAAAACACCACAAGAATTAAAAAAAATCTTTAATAGATTACCAAAAGAAAAAGTGGAATTAGAAAAAGTGGAGTTGGGTTCATTAGATGAAATAGAAGATTCAATTAAAATATTTAAAAATGTTGCACAACTTGAAAGTAATGTTGTAACATCTATTGCTAAAGCTTTACAAGAATATAAAAGTGTTGTAAGTAAAGCTGAAAAAATAGTTAGTACATCAGAAAAGCTTACAAATAAAGTAAAATCTCAAGCAAAAGAATTAGGTGTAGATCCAAAAGAAATTGGAAAATACAATGTATTGCAAAATTTTATTAAAAGTCAAAACGATATAAAACAAAGATACAAAAAAGCACTTAATGCTTTATAATTAAAATAAATGAGCAAAAGAACAATTAAAAATGTTTTAAGGCCTGGCGATCCAGGATACATTGCTGCACGAACAGGTCAAACAGGTGGGCAAAGGGGTTGTTTATGTCCAGACATTCCAACATATTCAAGGGAATGTTGCAATGGTTCTATATGGGCGCAAGGCATAGGATCAATAACAAGAACAATATGAAAATACAAAATTTAAAATTAATCACGTTATATAAATAATTATGAAATCTACCGAAATGCTTAACCAAATCAAGACACTTTTAAATATAGAAGTAAAGCTTGAAGAAATGAAACTTGAAAATGGAACTTTAGTTGAAGCAGAAAGCTTTGAAAAAGGAAAAGAAATTTTCATTAAAACAGATGATGAAAAAGTTGCAATGCCAGTTGGTGAATACATACTTGAAGATGGTCGTTTGTTAATTGTTGAAGAAGAAGGAATTATTGCAGATATGCGAGAAGTATCAGATGAAGTACCAGCTAAAGAATCTGAAGAAGGTAAAGAAATTTCTGAAGATTTAAAAGATGAAGATCAATACGAAGAAAAAGAAGATGAAAAAGAAATGGCAGAAGAAGATGCGTGATATGATGGGTAGAATCCAAAACCTTGAAGATGCAATAGCTGATTTAAAAGGTGATAAAGAATCTAAAATGGAAGATGTAGAAGAAGAAATGTCAAAAGATGCACCTTTAAAAAGTAGAACAGTAAAAGAAGAATTTTCTGATGTAGCTGTTGCACCTATAAAACATAGTCCAGAAAAAAAATCAACTAATTCTAATAATGGGTTTAATATTTCACCAAATAGAATACCAACTGTATTAGACAGAGTTTTAGCAAGATTAAATAAATAATAACAAATAAAAAAAAAATAACAAAATGAGTACTTTTAACTATTTATCAAATGATGTGGAACGTAATCAAGTTTCACAAAAAACATTATCTGCATCAGTTTCTGTTCCAGGACAAGATGCTGGTATTGACCATAATATTGCAACAGATGCTTTAGTAATAAGTTTGCCAAAAATTCATTCAGAAAACTTAGGAATGACTTTCTTATTTAGAAACTCTGGAGCAGATGGAAACAATATCATTACATTAAGTCCTCATTCAACTGATGGCTTTAATGGTAGTATTGCTAATGCTGCTGCTGATTCAGTAGCAAGTGGTGTAGTTGATAAAGATTGGATAAACACAAAAGCAACAGCAAACAAAGGTGATTATGTTATAATTAGAGCAGTAGCTTTAACACAATGGTACATAATCGGTGGTGTTGGAATCTGGGCTTCAGAATCATAATAATTAATTAATAAATAAAAAATAATAAAATGAGTAATCAAAAAAAGGTACATCTTGCAACAGCAGTAAATGTTACTACTTCTTATGCTGGTGAATTTGCTGGGCAATATATTGCAGCAGCTTTACTTAGTGCAAGTACAATAAACGATGGTGGTTTAACTGTAAAAAGTAACATTGGATTTAAAGAAGTAATTAAAAAACTTGCAACAAGTTCATTGGTACAACCAGCTTCTTGTGATTTTGATCCAACATCTGCCATAACACTAACTGAAAGAATAATTCAGCCAAATGAATTACAAGTAAATCTTCAACTTTGTAAAAAAGATTTCGTAAACGATTGGGAAAGTCAGTCAATGGGATTTGGTTTAGGTCAATCTTTACCACCTAAGTTTTCTGATTTTCTAATTGCTCACGTTGCTGCTGAAGTTGCACAATCTACTGAATTAAATATTTGGAAAGGTGATACTGCTGCTGCTTCTAACAATTCTTTTGATGGGTTTGAAAAACTAATTGCTGCTTCTGCTGCTGCTGGGGATATTCCTGCTGGTCAACAAGTTGCTGCTGTAGGTGGTGGTGTAAGTGCTGCAAATGTAGTTGCTGAATTACAAAAAGTAGTTTCTGCTATACCAAACACATTATACGGAAAAGAAGATTTATATGTTTACGTTCCAAGTTCAATAGCTAAATTTTATGTACAAGCACTTGGTGGTTTTTCAGTAGCTGCTACATCAAACGCTGGTATTGACAACAAAGGAACACAATGGTTTAATAACGGAAATCTTACAGTAGATGGCGTTAAAATATTTGTTTGTCCTGGAATGTCTGACAACAAAATGTATGCTGCTCAAGTTAGCAACTTATATTTTGGAACTGGACTATTAAGCAACAACCAAGAAGTAAAAGTTCTTGATATGGTTGACTTAGATGGATCAAACAATGTAAGAATGGTAATGCGATTTACTTCTGGTGTGCAATTTGGAATTGCATCTGATTTAGTAGAATACGCTTAATATTAACTAAAATTTGGGTAAGTGGGATAAAACTTACTTACCCATATTTATAAAAAATAAAAAATAATTATGGCGTGTTTACTTACAACAGGAAGAAAATTACCTTGTAAATCAGCATTTGGCGGAATAAAAACAATTTATTTTGCTGACTTTGGTGGTTTAACAGCGGTTACAATTGATGCTTCAACTAAAGAAGTAACAGGATTTACTGGATCAGTTACAGGTTGGACAAAGTGGGATGTTAAAGGATCTTCATCTTTAGAAACAACTGTTACAAGTTCCAGAGAAAACGGAACAACTTTTTATACTCAAACTTTAAATGCAACATTTACATATTTAGATGCAAAAACACAAGCAGAACTTCAGCTTATAGCTGTTGCAAGACCTTATGTTGCTGTTACTGATTATTATGGTAATACTTTTTTATGTGGATTTGAAAATGGTGTTGAACTAACTGGTGGTACTGTTGTTACTGGTGCTGCTGCTGGTGATTTATCTGGATTTACAATTACTATGGAAGCAATGGAAGAAACAGCACCTTATTTCTTGACAAGTGATGCTTTACTAACACCAATAGATAACGATCAAATTGCACCAACTGGATAAAGATTAAGTTTTAATAAAAAATTAAGCATCCTTTTGGGGTGCTTTTTTTTTGCTTTTTTACTTAGTACAAAATAACATATATATTACGTTATATAAGTAATGATTGTTTTTAGTACTTCTGCCTTAGCACAAGCTTTTAAAGTAATTCCACGCAAATACGAAGCGGAATTTACTATGTCAATAACAGATGATAGTACAAACATCACAGTATTTTATGATATAACAACAGGAACAACGATTGGTAATTTTTTAACTTTTAATCAAGCATTTAATCCTGTTTTAGTTGAAGGTCATTTTTACGATTTACGTTTTTTTACTGATTTTAATTTTTGGAATACGAATTATCAGCTTTGGGAAAATGACAATAGTTTGTGGAATGTAAACAGAACAACAGATGTAACATTGTTTAGGGATCGAATATTTTGTACAGATCAAACAATAAATCAAGCAGAAGATCAATACTATGATTTAAATTTGGATATTTACAAAACATTTAACGCAACTGATCAAAATCAATACAAAGTATTTTAAATATGAGAAAAAATATAAAAAGGGATAATAAAGGTAGGTTTTCAAAAAAACAATCACAATATAGTTTTGTAAACTTAGCAAGTTACACATCACCAGAAGTTATTGAAGTAAAAAATCAAGAATGGGTAAAATACGGAGCTGATAATAATTACTTTCAGTTTCTTATTGACCGATACAACGGATCCCCAACAAACCACGCTTGTATAAACGGAATTAGTCAACAAATATTTGGAAAAGGATTAAGTGCAACAGATGCTTCACGAAAGCCAAATGAATATGCACAAATGATTTCTTTACTATCTAAAGATATGGTAAGAAAAATTTGTTATGATTTTAAACTAATGGGACAAGCTGCCATTCAAATTGTATATTCCAAAAATAGATCTAAGATTGAACAATGTATTCATTTTCCTATTGAAACATTAAGGGCAGAAAAAGCCAATGAAGATGGTGATATTACTGGTTATTATTATTGGAACGATTGGCCAAGTATAAAACCATCTGATAAACCACTTAGAATACCAGCATTTGGTACTTCTAAAGAAAATATAGAAATATATTACATCAAACCTTACAAAGCTGGGTTTTATTACTATTCACCAGTATCGTATCAAGGTGGTATTCAATATTGCGAACTTGAAGAAGAAATTAGCAACTATCATCTTAATAATATTATGCAAGGTTTAGCACCTGGAATGTTTATATCGTTCAATAATGGGGTACCTAACCAAGAAGAACGTGAATTAATCGAAGCAAGAATAGCACAAAAGTTTGCTGGAAGTTCTAATGCAGGAAAATTTATACTTGCATTTAACGACAACAAAGAACAAGAATCAACAATAACACCAATTCAATTAAGTGATGCACACCAACAATATGAATTTTTAAGTTCTGAATCACAAAACAAAATTCTTGTAAGTCATAATATAGTATCACCAATGTTATTAGGTATAAAAGATGCTTCTGGATTTTCTTCTAATGCAGATGAAATTGAAACAGCTTCTTTGTTAATGGACAATACTGTTATAAGGCCTTTTCAAGAACTTTTAATAGATGCCTTTGACCAAATACTTGCTTACAATGATATTGCCTTAAACCTATACTTTATAACGTTACAACCATTAGAATTTACTAAAGTAGATCCATCATTACAAAACAAAGAAGATATTGAAGAAGAAACTGGATATTCATTTAGCAAACAAGATTTAAAAACTATTGATGGCAAAATTGCCTATGAAACAATAGAAGAAGCAGAAAAAGAAGCTAAAGAAATGGGTTGTTCTGGACATCACCAGCACGAAGTAGAAGGTGTTACATATTATATGCCTTGTGAAAACCACACAGAACTTAAAGCACCTTGTTGGGATGGTTACGAACAAATAGGTACTAAAATGAAAAATGGTAAAAAAGTTCCTAATTGTGTTCCTTTATCTGAAATTGAATTAAATAAAGAAAATGAATTACAAGAATTAACAAGTAAAATAAGTGAATTTGGACAAGATGAAGAAGATCTTTTGGAAAATTATGAATTAATTGATGTATCGGAAGTTGATTATGAAAATGATGATTCTTATGATTTAAAAATTCAAGAACTAAACACACCAGAACCATCAACATTAAGTAAAATAATAAACTTAGTAAGAACTGGTAAAGCATACCCAAAAAGGGGATCAGAACAAGATGGCGTAACTAAACAAACAGGATTACAGAGGTTTTTAGTAAGGTATCAATATGCACCATTAAAATTTGATAGTGATGGTAGAAAATTTTGTAAAGCAATGGTCAGAGCAAAAAAAATCTATCGTAAAGAAGATATAATTAAAATGGGTAAACAAGCTGTAAATCCAGGATTTGGTGTTAAGGGTGCTGCAACTTATTCTATATGGCTTTACAAAGGTGGTGCAAGATGCCAACACAAGTGGTTTAGAAAAACATATATGTTGACTTTAGATGGTGATAAATCTTTAGTAACAACTGGTAAGGCAAAATCATTTGGATTTAAATTCCCAGTAAATGACAAACTTGTTCCTGTTGCACCAAAAAATATGAAATATGAAGGTTACACAAAAGCTTATTGGGATAAAATGGGATTTGGTAAAAAGAAAAAAAATTAAATTATGGCAGAACCACTTTTTATAAACAGAACTGATTTAGTAAGAAATTCAATTATTGATGGAAATGTTGATACTAATAAATTTATCTATTTTATTAAGTTGGCACAAACCATTCATATACAAAACTATTTAGGAACAGAATTGTATGAAGAATTTGAAGGAATGATTACAGCAGGAACATTAACACAAATTGCTAATCCTAATCATTATAGTTTAATGATAAATTATATCCAGCCACTTTTAATATGGTATGCTCAAGTGGATTATATTCCGTTTGCTGCCTATCAAATAAAAAATGGTGGTGTATATAAACACACATCAGAAAACAGCACAAGTGCTACAAAAGAAGAATTAGATTATTTAGTTGCAAAAGCAAGGGAATACGCAGATTATTATGCAAGAAGATTTATAGATTATATGAATTTTAATCAAAACCTTTTTCCAAAATATTATTCTAACAGCAATGATGATATTGATCCATCACAGGATGCGGTTTTTAATGGTTGGGTTTTATGAGATATAAACCAAAACAAAAATATGTTGAAAAATTAAAAATGTTTTTAAAAAAACAGAAAAATAAAAAATAACTATGGCTACTTTATTTAACACACAAATATCTGCTACTTATCCAGGACTTATAAAAACAACTGATAATTCAGCAATAACAGCAACACTAAAACAATTAACCGATGGATCTGGAAACAACACAGGTTTATTTGTAAATAATGCAGGTGATTTTAAAGTAACCGCAATTTTAGAATGGGGATCTTTAAAAGATACAGGAACAGGCGTAACCATAACGCAATGGGTAACTTCTGCTAACGGAATAGCAAACTTTAATAACGATACTACAGTTCCAACAAGTAAAGCTGTTAAAACGTATGTAGATGCAGTTGTAACAGCTTCTGATCTTGACTTTTTAGGTGATTCAAATACTGGAACACCTGCTGTAGATTTAGATTCACAAAACTTTAGTGTTTTAGGAACTACTAATCAAATCGTAACAAGTGGTGCTAATCAAACTTTAACTATTGGACTTCCAAATAGTGTAACAATAAGTGGAACTTATACTGGTGCAACCTTTGCAGGTGATTTAAATGGAACTATAAATACAGCAACTACTGCTGCTACTCAGTCAGCAGGTGATAATTCAACTAAGGTAGCCACAACAGCTTACGTTGATTCTTTAGATGCCGCAAGTGATTTAGATTTTAGTGGTGATAGTGGAACAGGTGATGTTACTTTAAATACACAAGTTTTAGCAATAACAGGAACAACTAACCAAATAGTTACTGCTGCTTCAAATCAAGGATTAAGTTTAAGTTTACCAACAACTGTACACAGAAATTTACAAGGTAATGTAACTGGTAATGTTACTGGAGATTTAACTGGAAATGTAACTGCGACTTCGGTTCTTGCAAATGGTGTTACAGCAACTACTCAATCTTCTTCTGACGATTCTACAAAAGTAGCCACAACTTCGTTTGTAAAAAGTTTAAATAATGCAAGTGACTTAGATTTTACTACTGATTCTGGAAGCGGTGCAGTAGTTTTAAATTCACAAACTTTTAGTGTTCTTGGAACTACTAATCAAATTAATTCAGCAGGAAGTGGTCAAGCTGTTACATTAAGTTTACCATCAACAATTCATAGAAACCTACAAGGTAATGTAACTGGTGATTTAACAGGAAATGCAGATACAGCTACAGCTTGGGAAACAGCAAGAAATTTAAGTGTTACAGGTGAAGCAACTGGAACTTTATCAAATGTTAACGGAACACAAGCAGTTAGTGGTGCTGTAACTTTAGATAATAATTCTGTAACAGGAAAAGTATTAACTGGATTACCAACACCAGCCGCATCAACTGTTTTACCAGCAGATTCTATTTTGGAAGGTATTGGTAAACTTCAATCACAAATAAATGGTATTGCAAATGGTTTACAATTTCAAGGATCTTGGGATGCAGATCAAAATTCACCAAATTTGCCTTCTGGTGGTGGTGAAGCAGATTCTGGAACAACCACAGCTACTTTAGCAAATAAACTTGTTGACACAACAGCAGGACAAAACTTTTTATCAACTGTTACTGTTGGTGATAAAGTAATAAATCAAGTTGACAGACAAACAGCTTTAGTAACTAATGTAGATAGTAATACTGTGCTTTCAATAGATGCTGATATAATGCTAAGTGGTGAAGCATACACAATAGACAATAGTCCATTTATAACACAAGGTCATTACTATGTTGTAAATGTTGGTGGTAATACTTCTTTAAATGGAATTAACACTTGGTCTGTTGGTGATTGGGTAATTGCAGGTGCTACAAATGTTTGGGAAAAATTAGACCATACAGATGTTGAAGGTGTTGGAACACCAGGAAATATTGCTAAATGGTCTGCAACTGGTACAATAGCAGATTCTATTATAGCAGAAAGTGGTGCAGCCATTACAGTTACTGGAAGTTTAAGCACGACAACAAATTTAAATTCTGGAAGTAATTTTGCAGTTAATACTAATAAATTTACTGCTAACGCTACGACAGGAAATACTGCCTTTACAGGCGATTTAGCAATCAATACAAATAAGTTTACAGTAAATGCTACAAGTGGGAATACTTTAGTTGCAGGAACTTTAGATGTTACAAGTACAGCAAATTTTGCAAGTATTATAGGTGTAAATGGTTCAACAACTGCTAATGTACCTATTACTGCAACTACGAGTTCTGGTTACGAAGATGTTGCTTATTTTAAATCAACAGGTACTAATATTGATTCAAGAATAAGTTTATTTCCTACAGGAACTGGTGATGGAGTTGTAAACTCAACAGCCAATAATTTAATATTACAAACAGGTGGTGCTGATAGGTTAACAATTAATTCTACAACAGCAACTTTTGCAGGAAACTTAAGTGCTAATATTGGAAGTTTTAATTCTCCTGATGCTTCAGAAAGTGTATTAATGAATTTAGTGGCAAATAATGGAAATAATGCTGCTACTTTTAGAACTACTGCAAGTGGGCATATATTTGAAATAAGGTCACAAAATAGTGGCACAATAAAAATAGATTCTTCCTCTACAACTTTTGCAGGAGATGTAAATACAGGCAGATTATTTGTTGAGCAATCAGGTGCAGATATAATTGATATGACACGAACTGGAGTTGGAACTTATAGGTTTGCAATTTCTGGTAGTGATGCTTTTAGTTTGTTTGATGTTGGAGCAAATGCAGATAGATTAGTTATAGACAGTTCTGGAAAAGTTTCTGTTGGTATTTGTACAGGAAATCTAAAAGAATTTAATGTTAAAAATCAAGGTTCAAATGGTGGTTTAAGGATTGAACATAGTGGTTCAGCTAATACAGTTGCTTTTTTAGGACAAGGTGGTTCTGGAGATGAAGGTGTTTTATTCTTACAGGATAGTGGTGTTGATACTGTAAAAATAGCAGGAGAAAATGGACTTGATAGTTTTATCAATTCTGGAAATGTAGGAATAGGAACTGATTCGCCTCAAAGTAAATTACACATTCAAACTGATGCTGCACCTACAGATATTTATTTAACAGATGGAACACTTGGTACAGACAATTATGGAGGAGTTGTGCGAGGTTTTAGTGTAGCAGGACAAGGGGGAAGATTACAATTAGGAACTTTAGATAATGATATTTACTACCCTGCACTTACTATATTACAGCAAGGAGGAAATGTAGGAATAGGAACTGATTCGCCTGATTTTACATTAGACATTACTAATACAACTTTTGGAAATCAATTACGTTTGCATCGTAGTTCTATCGCATCTGGTGGTTTTTTAACGTTGTCTGCAAATGATTCAGCAGCAAATAAACACGATTACGCAAAAATCGGAGCAATAGTAGAATCAAGTACAAATGGTAGTGAAGATGGTGCTTTAGTATTCCAAACATCATTAAATGCTACTCTTGCAGAAAGAATGCGTATAGACAGTTCTGGGAATGTTAATATAAAAAATGTAGATTCTAATGGTGCTTCCCAAATAACACCAACCCTATCTTTATCATTTGATGGTGGTTCTGATATTAATTACAATATTGGATATTTAAATTTCTTATCAAATGATACTTCAACAAATTCAAGTGGTGGTGTTGGTGGAATAGGTGTATATGCAGAAGAAGCATTTAATACTTCTTTTACACCAAGTTATATGAGTTTTTATACTCACGCAAGAACTAATAATGATGGAACTTCTTTAGGAAATGTTACAGAAAGAATGCGGCTTACAAGTGGGGGGAATTTATTATTTGGTATAACTGATGAAGCAAGTCAACCTACTAATAAAAACTTTTTTATTGCAGATTTTCAAAGTGGTGCTTCTGTTACAGTTGGTGGACACGGTGGAACACATACTGCGGTTACATTTAGACACAATGGAGCAACAACTCCAGGTACAATAGTAATAACAACAAATACAACAACTTACAATACATCTTCTGATTATAGATTAAAAGAAGATTTACAAGATTTTAATGGACTTGATAAAGTTTCTAAAATACCTGTTTATGACTTTAAATGGAAATCAGATGAAAGTAGAAGTTACGGAGTTATGGCTCACGAACTTGAAGAAGTTTTGCCTCAAGCAGTAAATGGCGAAAAAGATGCTGAAGAAATGCAGTCAGTTGATTATTCTAAAATAGTTCCATTATTAGTTAAGTCAATACAAGAACTAAAAGCAGAAGTTGATTTATTAAAGAAAGAATGTAAATGTAAATAATTACTATATTTATAACTTAATCATAAAATAATAAAAATGTCAAAAATTAGTAAAGAAGAATTAAAAGATTTACAAGAACAACAAGGTAAACTAAACGCTATTAAACACGATTTAGGATTACTACAAACACAGCAACATTCGTTATTACATATGTACGCTGAAGAAATTGCTAAACAAGAAGAAGCTAAAAAGAAATTAGAAGAATCTTATGGTAAGATTAACATAGACCTAAAAGATGGGTCATATGAAGAAATAAAAGAAGAATAATGAGTTTTCAAGATATGAAATTGTATGCAATGAATTTTTCAGCGTTTACGTTGAGTTTTACAAATATTGATATGGTGTTAAAGATTATATTGCTTACAGTTACTATCTTGTA
>Ga0257110_1000208_pt1 | contig 30615 bp, 35 predicted proteins | sample LP_taG_7_FD_190184 | JGI IMG/M metagenome (GOLD analysis project Ga0257110, IMG submission 190184) | Marine microbial communities from Northeast Subartic Pacific Ocean, Canada - LP_J_2015_P26_10m | ecosystem: Environmental > Aquatic > Marine > Oceanic | place: Canada: Northeast Subartic Pacific...
ATTAATATATAATAAAATAATATAATTTTATGTATATAAATGAATATTACCAAAAAAAGATTACATAAAATAAAGAAATCAAATAATCAAAGCAAACGATATATTCATAAGAAATCCAATAAGAAGAAAAGAAAAAATAAAGTCAGTAAGGGTAAGAAACGATCCCACAATCTTAAAAACAAAACCCTAAAAATAAATAGATATGGTATCAATAAAAATAAACAAGGGAGAAAACCAAGTATTGTTGTTAAAAATAAAATAGGCGGGAATAAAGATAATGACGACATTACAAAAATACTATGGACACCTACATCTGAAGACGATAACACATCGGTCGATATAGACGATATAGAATTATGGACACCTGCTTCTGAAGAAGTAAACGCTGAAGAAGCAGAAGAAGAAGAAGAAGAAGCAGAAGAAGAAGAAGAAGAAGAAGCAGAAGAAGAAGCAGAAGCAGAAGCAGAAGCAGAAGAAGAAGCAGAAGCAGAAGCAGAAGCAGAAGCAGAAGCAGAAGCAGAAGCAGCAGAAGAAGCAGAAGGAGAAAAAGGAAATGAAGAAGGAGAAGTTGATAGCAACAATGACAGTGTAGATAAAAAAGAGGCAAACAATAAAATCTTACTCGAAAATTTGTCAAATAGTGATAATTGGAGTATATTTATGGATACTTTATTGACATCAGTATGTCAGATTGAAAACAAATTGGGAGAGAAAGATTACATAGAAGAGACAAAGGATCCAGATGATATACTATATGAAGGGGCAAAGGATGGCGAAGATGTACAAGATCGAGAAGATGATTCGAATATTAGTAATAAGTTACTCGATGAATTCAAGAAGTATTACTCAAAAGAAAATGATAATAACGAAGACGATTTGTATAAAAAAGCTAAAATATATTACGATAATATTAAGGATGACAACAATAATGATAATAATTGCGGTATGTTAAAATATACTAGTAAATATGATGATTTAAAAAGTATGATGGAAGATACAGATAATGCCACATCAGTTAAAAAATCTGTTAAATTAATAGCTGAGATTCATAACTTAGTTGTTGATAATACAAAGGATAACATTGTTGAAAAGATAATAAATAAAAAGGAAATAACAGATGGAGAAATTAAAAGCGATGATAAAAAGGATGCCTTGACTGTTTGGTTTAAAGAATTCAAAACGCAAATGACTAGTGCGCAATATGAAATAGAAGAAAATGTTTTTATCCCTAAAACAAATGTTCTTTTAACACTTAATTTTTCTAACGAAGATAACGCAAAATCTGATGTAAGCACACGGTTTAAATCTCGCAAGTCTCCAAGTGATGATGTAGTAGGAGATCTTGTACAAGAAATTATTTACAATTTGTCTGACCATAAAAAACAAGCGAATGATGTTAAAAAAAAACTAACAGAAAAATCCAAACAATGATATTTGTTATAATAAATTTAAATGTATGATAAATTTATTATATTATACGGTATCGCTTATTTACACATTTGTAGAAACATATTTTTGTAGTAAAGCATCCTTGTTATTTTATGATCAATATAACGAACAATTTCTTTAGCTTTCGCGTCGCCTATCTTCGTTCCAAATATAGAGGCATTTTCAACATTATCGGTATACGTCTTTTTTAAAGTATATACACCAGTAACCATTTGTTTAATAAAAAAGTTTAAATCATCATTAAATGTTGCAATTTTCATAAATGGCGGATCTTTTGCTATGCGTGAGTATTTAAACCCGTCAGACATTAGAATATTATTATAATATGTTTCTAAATATTTCGTAAATTCGTCTAAATCTTTTTCGATATAATCGAATGTTTTATATCGATTCTCTGTATACCACCATCTAGCCATTTGTTGAAAATATCCATTATGAAATATATTATAATTTCCATCTTGGTCTTTTCCTAATTTTTCACCGTATTTTAATGTGGTAATTACATTAAATCTTCTTTTATAAATTAATAAATTTTCCTTACAATCTTCTAACCGTATCATTGTATTTTCTATAGATGTTTTATTTAATTCTTTTAAACAGCCTAATGAATTTTTTCGTTTTCTAGTATATTTTTTGTTATAATCATCTAATAAAGTATTTATCATATACATTTATAACATATTTTATGTTTAATAAGATTGAATAATCATTAATAGTCAATCAAATGTATGGAATATAGCGAGGGGATGAATTTTCATAAATAGATACAATAAATACATCGCGATATCCTTCTACGTATACCTTGTCTCCATTAAATAATTCGTCACATCCGTATTCATTCATACTATTTTTATTTTTGTTATAAATAGGTAGCTTTACATTTGATTTATCGCTAATTGTATAATACTGAAACTTACTACGGTTAGTAATTAACACGCGGCCCATCAACGGCAAGATAGTCTCCTTTCCATTTTCACGGGTTAATACACCCATCTGACTATACTCACTGTTAGTAGATTGTGTTGGTATATTTATCGGTACCCCTCGTGGATCACTACTATTTCCCGGATGATACATCCCATTTTTTAATGGAGGGGCGTGAGGATTTAAAAACACACTACTTGGATGATTAAATATACCAAAAAAACCAGAACGGTTGGTTTGTATATTATTAGATGTACCGATACCTTGAGACGGTGATATAATATTCATATTGAATTTTATTTTTTTTAATACAATACTGAATACAATAGCACATAACACAATTATTAAAATTAGAAACATCATTGTCGTATTCTCTATACATAATACTCCAGGGGGACAATACTTTTTCATTATATACATTAAATATAAATAAAATCATAAGTTAATTATTAAGAGTTTATTTACTTTTTACCACCAATCTTGAGTTTATTTAACATTCCTTGCATTTCCTTCATATCTGGTAATTCCATATTATCAAGAGTTTCCTTCGCACTTTTCATAATAGGGGTCATTGATTCAAGTGATTTCATCAATGTTTGTTGCTGCGATACAAGGCGCTTTGTCTCATCGGTAAGTCCCTTCATACCACCTTCTCCTAACATTCCCTGTAAGTTATCATATGCCATTTCTAATGTAGAAGCATAATCAATTCGTTCACCTGGCTTTTCATTATCACCATTCACAGAGGCAGGGGCACTCTTTGGAACACTTCGTTGACCAAATTTTTCAGTACATGTATTATTCGTAAAACATTCACCTTCTGCGCAATCGGATGGTTTTGCTTCAACGCATTCATCGTCTATGTTAAGAAAGTACGCGTTTTTTCCCTTCTTTTTTGTTTTCATTCCTTCCTTTTTTTTAGGGACATCGTCTTCATCGTCGTTTGCCTTATCGTCTTCTTTATGATCAAACCCTTCCTGGAGAATATTAGAAGTACCAACGACAATTGTTACGGCCAATGCTATTCCTAAATTTACGATCATGTTTTTACTAAAGTAAGTAGAAAGTAATGCCGTAATAGCAAACACAGCTACCATGTTATTTTTCTTGTCATTTAATAACTGAACAACAAATATCAAAGCAACCGCTGCCGTGACATAAAGTAGCATTTTGCTCTGTAGCATTTTATTAAGTTTCATTTTCTTTAAAAGTTTAGTTGCGCCCTTTGGTAGTTTCATTTTATATATTTTACATATAAAATAAAATTATTACACCATAATAGATATACTACTATTTAATATTTACATTTTCAACATAGATTGCATCTCGGAAATTGCTTTTTTGGCAACATCGGTTGCTTTTTTGGCATTGGTCATTGCTTCATCGGCTACGGCAACGCATTCGCCATCGACCATTTCTTCTCCTTCAACACATTCATTCACCTTTTCTTGGGCACGATCCAATGCTTCTTCTGCCTTTTCTACATCTTTTTCTGGAGATTGCATTGCGTTTTCAAGGCCTTCTTTTACACGACCACAACTAAATATAAAGTTGGCAACAAAGATACCGGCCAACAACCCAACGGTAACATTATTGACTTGCATGTTAACAATGTACGCGGTTAAACAGAACAATGCTAAACATTCCCATGCCTTCATACTGACATAACCTAAGACATTGAGAACAGAGAATGCTAGAACAATATAGTAAAGAACTTGATTTTTGAAAATAGCGGGGATTTTCATTATACAATACATTCCTAAAAAAAATTTCTAAATTACTTAGTTTTTCTCGTTCGTTTTTTATTATTTCTTTTTTTATAGCGAGTTTTATGTTTTCTTTGTTTATTGTGATTTTTCCTACCTTTCCTTTTAGTTTTTTTGTTTTGTTTCCTTTTTTTTGTTTTGTTTCCTCCTCTTGTTCCATAAGTCGATGTCATGTCGCTTCGTCTCACCGTCTTATTCCAATTATCATCTTTAAAGGTTTTCATACGAGTGTTACCACTCCATCTAGGCTTCTTCGCTTTAGACAGCTCTTGTAACCTGACCTCTTTCTTTAGATCAGCAAAAGAAATCATAGGTACACCATCTGGATTGCGTTGAGTTGTAGTGTTATCCCTGTTCGGTGGTGGCGGCGGTTTTATCGTGTAATTCGTGTTCGGTGGTGGCGGTGGTGGTATACGGTAATTTGTTTGAATACTGCCTTTTAGTTTTTTATGTATAGCATTAATGTATTTTTTAAAATCATAAACTTTTAAATTGTCAGCTTGTTTATTTATGCGCGGCGCTACTAGTGCTAAATTAAAATATTCACCCAACGCAAAGGGCGGAGGACCACTCGTTCTTCCTGGCGGCGGTGTATTGTGCTTAAACTCAAAATGGTTTCGTATATTGTTATACGTTTTTTTTTCATCATCAGTTACGCCCGTCTTTTCTGATGACAGTGTTTTTGGTGCATCATACGATTTAAAGTATTTTAAAAGGGATTCTATTTTTTCGATATACTCGTCGATTTGTTCCATGTCCTTGTCTGTCGGTTTAAGGATTGTAGAGTCAATTAAAGAAACACTTTGGTTTAAAGATTTTTTGTTTGGAATTATTATCTTCGTAAAATTAGTGGTTATAAAGTTGAAAAAATTTGTTAACAATTTTGTTTCTTTTTGTTTATTTAAATTTTTATAAGAACTTATATGTATTACATTATTAGGATTTACAAAATGTTGCGATTCGTGTTTTTTTGAACCAATTCTAAGGTCGTGATGACGTAATAATTTCAACAAAACATACACAGGTAGATAAAAATGTATTGTGTGGAGTTTTAATTCATTAAAATATTTAAGTAGTGGTTTCAGGGGATGTTGTGGCGGTTGTTTCATTTTTTCATCGCACATCCTTTTTAATTTTTCGTCATGTATAATTAATTTGGATAACAGTGTGCTATAATTATTAGGTAATTTCTTTATTTTTTCATGTCCAGACAACCAATCATACACAATTGGTGTATTTTTAATAAATTTATTATAACGGTTTATTAAATCCTTCAAGTTTAAAGATGTTGATGTCATTTTGTTAGATGTGTCAATATTATCGAGAATATTTTCAGCCATGTAAGTTATATCATTCCTTGCATTTTTGATATCATCGTCGTCGCATTCATTTATAGCATCGTTACGATTATCATCGAAATAATCTCTAAACGTTGTTGCTGTTTTTAGATTTATGGGTAAATTCATGGTATTGTTATAATATATAAACTAATGATAGATTAAATATTATACCTAAATTACTTGTGACGGCGACTTTTTTTGGATTTCATATGTTTTTTTGTTTTTTTATGTGACTTTTTTTTCTTTGCCCCTCCCTTTTTAACACTCTTCCCCTTTGCACGCATTTTCAACTTGGACTTTAATTGCTTCTTTTTCACTTTCTTGGATTTTTTCTTAGATTTGGAGCGTGATTTTAATAAACCAAAATTATTAAGTTTGATAACTCGCTTACTGCGTGTCTTGTTACGCTTGTACTGGTATCCCCCGTTCAAATTATCCGAAGACTTGTCCGAAGACTCGACCAAAGCATCTACTTGATTTTCTAAATTTTCAAGCTGTTTGTTGATGTTCATTAATTGGTTCAACTCTTCTGTTAATTTATTATTTTCTTGCGAACTATTAGTCAATTGTTCACTAAGTTTTTCAATCTTTTCTTGAAGAGCGATACTCTCTGATGATTGTGTAGCTTTCTCATCCAATAGACGGGTAGCATCTTTCATACGTTCTTCGATGTTAGTCTTAAGATTGTTAATCTTTACACCAATCGATGCTATTTTGTCTATAATATCGCCGGCTGTTGGTCTAGCTGCAGTCGTTGAGGATTCCGTCTGTGGGGCATCATCCGATTGTGGTGTATCCGATAGGCCACTCATAATTATATAAATATGTTTATATAATTATTTAGATGTAATTTTATTTTAATATTCTTAAAATCGACTATTTATTTATTAAAAGTATTGTCAATCTGTTGACTACGCCGGAAACCTTTTAGTTGTTGTCGAGCGGCCTCCATCTTTGCTCCACCGGCTTGTACATTTGGCAAGGGCATAGTATTGATATATTCCAATAATTCGTCTACTGCTTTATTTATATTTATTAAATCATTATTTTGTTTAGTGGTTAATACTTCCTTTTCCTTCTTGTGTTCTTCTTTTACTTTTTTCACTAAATCCGATTGTTTGTTTATTTCTTCTAACGCACCTAATATTTTAAACAAATCCAGTAAGTTACAATATCCGTTATTTTTTGGATTATTTTTACACAATATACTGTGATATTCTTCGAGTGCTTTGTTGGGCGTTTTTGTTAAAATATCAACCCACTTCTTTTTATTTTTTTCGTCGCTTATATCTCTTAAATAATGCTTATTTGCGTCTGTTATATTGCTTAATTGTCCATTAATATTCATTGTGATATATATTAAAGGTAAAATAATCCCGACTATTAAACAAATGTTTGTAGTCTTTCCTAAATACAATATATGAGGTAGGAGAAATGTTTTTAAAATAAATTTTACCAAAAAAATAAAATTTATGGAACATATTTAAATATATACCATTATTATTTAGGATGTCGCAATCTCAAAAAGAACTTTTACTCACAGAAAACCCCAACCGATTTGTAATGTTTCCATTATCAGACCAAGATATATGGAAGATGTATAAAAAAATGATGGATTGCTTTTGGCGAGCCGAAGAGATTGATTTCTCAAAAGATTTAAATGACTGGAATTCGTTAAAAGAAACGGAACAACATTTTATTAAGATGGTTCTCGCTTTCTTTGCGGCGAGTGATGGAATTGTCTTGGAAAATTTAGGTCAGCGCTTTTTAAGCGAAGTTCAATTGCCTGAAGCCCGTGCTACTTATGGATTCCAGCTTATGATGGAAAACGTACACAGTGAAACATATAGTTTATTAATTGATACTTACATTAAAGATCGTGACGAACAAACTAAATTATTTCAAGCGATTGATAATTTTCCCTGTATAAAAAAGAAGGCCGATTGGGCCATTAAATGGATTCAAGACAATAGGTCATCGTTCGCAACGCGTTTGGTCGCATTTGCTTGTGTAGAAGGTATTTTCTTTTCTGGTTCATTTTGCAGTATTTATTGGTTGAAGAAACGAGGATTGATGCCCGGTTTAACATTCAGCAATGAATTGATCTCACGCGACGAAGGGATGCATACTGATTTCGCTGTATTATTATTTAACAAATTGACACGCAAACCTAAGAAAGCAAAGGTTTTTGAATTGATTAAGGATGCTGTGGCAATAGAAAAAGAATTTATTATCGAAGCGTTGCCATGTAAGCTAATAGGTATGAATTCAAAGTTGATGTCGCAATACATTGAATTTGTAGCTGACCGTTTAAGTCAGCAATTAGGCTATGGTAAAATCTTTAATTCAAGCAATCCGTTTGATTTTATGGAAATGATTAGTCTTGAAGGCAAGACAAATTTCTTCGAAAAACGTGTTGGTGATTATTCATTGAGTTCTTGTGAAAACAAGAGCGAAGCGTTTAACTTTGATGCTGATTTTTAATAAATTTTTAAGATAATATATTTTATAACATATATTATCTTCATTAAATCATTATTTTATAAACATTATATATATACAATATGCCTAAGAGAACGATATCAAATAATTTCTTAAACTACACAAAATCAACATCAAGGTTAGAACGAAAAATTAAATCAATTAAATGTAAAAATGAAACCAGAACTTACTTTTTAGTTATAAATCCTAAAACAAACCAAATTGAAGAGGAGGGTTGGATTGGGAAGAAATCTATCAAACCCGATAGTAAGAATAAGCGTAATGCTGGTAAAAAATCGGTTAGTAAACGAGGTGGTAGAAAACATAAAAAAACGGTGAAACGATTCGGAAAGAAACATAGAGTAAAAAAAACCGTTAAGAAGAGAAAACAACAAAAACGAGGTACTAAAAAAAGGAAAAAATAATGACGATTATTAACATAAATTTATTCCAAATTAACGTATTGTCCCCATTCTCCTATATCGTCAAATGGAATATTTGATATTTCACTTTTATTTATGGATGTAATATTCCTTCCATTTGTGTAATACAAATTTCTTTTGATGGATTTGAATTTCCATATGTTGTATAGTATAATCATTAGTTGGAGAGCGTATAATATGTATAATCCATTCATTTAATTGTTCGGTAAGTAAGGTATAATGATATTTTATTGTATAGATTTGTTTCAATTTAACATTTGCACAAATATTGTATTAATCAATATGGTATTTTTAAATAAACGATAACATATTTAAAGATAATATTCGTGAATATAATATAATGTTATCAGTATATATTCAAGGAGGATTGGGGAACCAATTATTTCAAGTGTTTGCGCTTATGTCGTATTGTTTTGATAATGGGAAAAAGTTTGTTATTCCAGGATACAAATTGGATCCCAAATCAAAGGAAGGAGCACTTCGTCCAACATATTGGCATAGTTTATTGAAGGGATTATCTCCGTATGTTGATAAACAACTTCATCCAGAAAAACGTTATACGGAACCACATTTTCATTATCGCGCGTTGCCTGATCTTAGAAATAAGGGAGATGATGTAAATTTTGAGTTGTTTGGTTACTTTCAATCGCATCGTTATTTTCATCATAACTTTGACAAAATCAATGAAATTGTTCAAATCACAAAGGCTCGTGAAGAAACCATTAACCGATACAAGATAATGTATTTTGACAAACCGACCATATCCATGCATTTCCGACATGGTGATTTTAAAAACATTCAAGAGTTCCACCCAATTCTACCATTTATGTATTATAAAAATGCGCTAAAAAAGATTGTAGAAGAAACGGGGATTAAAGACTATCGTGTGATTTATTTTTGTGAAAAAAAAGACTTGAAACGTGTAAGCGACCACGTAAGGTTTATTAAAAGGGATTTTCCCAAAATGAGATTTGTAAAGGGGGATTTGGAAGCAGAAGATTGGGAGCAAATGCTGCTAATGTCCGGATGCGACCACAACATTATAGCCAACAGTACGTTTAGTTGGTGGTCGGGATATTTAAACCAAAACGCCGACAAAGTAGTATGTTATCCCGATAAATGGTTTGGACCAGCAATGGGCAACAAGATTATGGGGGATTTGTTTCCAGCAAATTGGTCAAGGGTTACTACCGACAACGTTAAACACACCAGTGAAGAAGTAGGTACCGGAGCGGTTTAATGATAATGTTGTTATTTTACAATATATTATTAATATATAAAATAATATAATATTTAAAATTAACACATAACTAATATACAATGAAATTAATATTAGTTATGTTAAATAATTTCCAAAACTACATTTTGGATAACATTGATAATTTAAAACGATTTGGTAATAATGATATTACTGTTATAACAGATAGAAAATTTAAAGACAAATTTTCTAATAAACAAGTAAAGATAATACCGGTAGAGGATATTATTCCAAATTATACAGATTATATAAATAGTTTAAAACATACTTTTCGTAATGGATTTTGGGAATTAACAAGTTTTAGATTCAATGTATTATATCATTATATGAATAAATATAATATTACAAAAATAGTTCATATTGAAAACGACATATTAATTTATACAGATTTGGACAAAATAATTTTTCATCAACCAAATAAGTTACTTTTAACAATGGATGCTTATAACAGATGTATACCTGGAATAATGTATATACCAAATGCAAATGTATTAGGTATATGTTTGAAATTATTTAAAAAAAATCTAAATGATATGCAGAATTTTGCAATATGTTTTCATAATAGCAATGTAGTTGATACTCTCCCCATATTTATAGATAACACATATGTTACAAACAAATTTAAGCCTATTGGTTGTAATTTTGATAAATATAATTGTATATTTGATGCGGCAGCAATAGGACAATATTTGGGCGGAATAGATCCACGTATACATGGAAAGATGATGGTGGGGTTTGTAAACGAAACATGCATCGTTGATTATTCAAAATATAATTTTGTATGGGAAAATATAAATGGATTAAGCAGACCTTTTATTATTATAGATAATATAAAGATACCTATAATTAATTTACATATTCATTCTAAAAATATTAGAAAATTTATGGATGATATATGATTAAATATACGAACGTATAAATAAATATATTTAATTATATTATAATGAGTTTAAAAAAATTCGACTATTTTGTTGATAGTATATATGATTCATTTTTTAAAAAAACAAATAGAAATACTCAAACTACTACTTTATGTACTATAAACGATAATTATATACCTGGTTATAATGTAAAAAAAAACGATTCTAATTATTTTTTTACACATATCAATTACTACACTATGAAAGAAGCATTAAAACAATTAGTTTTACACAATGATAAAGAATATTTTACATTTGTTGAAACTGGCTGTTCTGCATGGGGTACTAAAAGCACACTATTATGGGACAAATTTGTAAACTATTATGATGGTAAAGTATTATCTGTTGATTTAAATATCAACAATGTTAGAAAAACAAATAAACTGACAACAAATAAAACTACGGTAACACACAGTGATAGTCTTAAATATTTACCTACATTAAATGAACCTATTGATTTTCTATATTTAGATAGTTTTGATGTAGACTTTTTAAATCCACGACCGTCTGCTACACATCATTTAAAAGAATTCGATTGTATAAAACATTTATTACATAAAGATAGTATTATTTTAATTGATGATACACCTATTTCGCCTGAATGGTTGGATAATGGAAAAAATAATCCTATATATAGTAGATTTAAACGTCAATTTAACCCACTTGTAAATGGTAAAGGTTCTTTTGTAATCAATGAACTTAATAAAATAGGGTGTAACAATATACTACATCAATATCAAACCTTATGGAGATTTAGCGCATAATGGTTTATATTATTCATTAATAAAATAGTATCTAATGTTATTTTATTGTTATTGTTATAATCAATAAATATATCACTACATAATTGTGAAATTATTTCCAATAAAGGGTCATTTGTAGGATTTGACATATCAATCAATTCATCATTTATATAAATTTGTTTGATTTTCTTATCATATTGTCTATTGTATTTAAATCTTACTATGTAATTGTTATTATGTAAAACCAAATATAATGTATCATTAGATATATTAATATCTCTAATATACCATTTATAAGTATCAGTAATATATATTAATATATACAAATCATGATATAATAGAGTGTTTATGATATTATCTTTATATTTACCATTGACCTTTTCTTCGTATTTATTCCATACAAAGGTTATTGTTTTCATATTACGCTTTCGACTAATATTTCTTATTTCTGTTCTATATAAAAACACATTGTCTATATAAATATTAATATTATTTTCCGATGCTAAATTTAACAATTCACGTGCTTTATTTATACTACCTGTAAATGGTTTTTCACAGAATATTCTTTTTATATTATTATTTATACATTTTTTAACAATATCATAATGTGTATTAGTAGGGGTACAAATAAATACAGCAGTATACTCCTTATTGAAACATTTATTTATATCTTCTACAGAACTTTTAACAACGTAACAATTTGTAAATCTGGACAACTTACTGTGTATAATTTTACCCCAATATCCAAATCCAATTAATAATGTATTTATCATTATATTATTTAAATATTAATATTTAAATAATATTTATAATGAATGTAGTAATTGGGTCTGGTATTTTTGGACTATGTATCGCTATAAGATTAAAAAAAGAAGGCCATGATGTATTAGTAATCGAGAAAAATTCAGATATTATGTTAGGAGCGAGTAAATGTAATCATAATAGAATACATTATGGATTTCATTATCCAAGAAGTGTTGAAACTGCGAAACAAAGTTTAGAAGGATATAAATTGTTTTATAGTATGTTTAAAGAAGCGATAATAGAACATTTTGATAACTACTATATGATAGATGATAATAGTAAAGTTAATTCAATTCAATACAAGATTTTTTGTGATTCATTAAACCTGAAATACGAAACTAAAATTCCTAATATAGATATGAATCAAAGTTCAATTGAAACATCTTTTTTAACAAATGAACCAATATTCGATTATAACAAGATTAGAAATATATTAATCAAATATATTCAAGAACTCAAAATAAGTATTGTATATAATACAAATATCACAACTTTAAAACAACTATCTGAATATAAAAACATATTTAATTGTAGTTATGCAAATATAAATAAAATAAATTATATTTTTAATATACCTCTTATAAAACTTAAGATTCAAGACGTAATTGTCCCTATATTTGAGTTTAATAATGATAAAATTGGATTAACAATAATGGATGGAGAATTCTGTAGTATAATGCCAAAAGGGGGCGAAAAAAATAGATTTTTACTATATAATGTAAAATATTCTGTTATTAAATCCACTGAGGGATACTATATTCCTGAAAATTGGAAAAATGATACAGATAACGTAAATGAAAAAATCAATGAAATATATAAAGACTCTTTAAGATACTACACTTTTCTCAATAAATGTAAAAGAATATCATATTGGAGAACATTTCGAGTTATACCAATAAATAACAACGATGAACGATTAAGTTCTATATATATAAATAATTACAATGAAAAAACAATTTATTCTGTGCTATCTGGAAAGATAACAACAAGTTGCTTAGTTGCGGAAAAAATCATTAAAGAGGTAAATAAAAATTAATAATGTTTTAATATTCGTTCTTTCCAATAACTAAACCTTAATTTTGAAACATCAAATTCCATTGATGTTATTCTTTTATATTCATTTATTAAAAATTCCTTATCTTTAATTTGTTCCCATGAATCAATCCAACAAAATGGTAATTCTCTCCATTCTAGATTATTAACTGTTTTTTTTTGTATAGGTATTGTTCCAATATATAAGGACTCCCAAGGTTGATGAACACCTAATCCATTGCCTTGAGGACAAATCATAAAACAATGGTTGTATAAATTTAATAAATAATTGTCATAATTCAATCCATTTCTACCATATTCAACCGTTATATGTTTTTCATGTTTTAATATGTTATAAATAGGTTGTCTTTCTGTTGGGTTATTCATAATATTAAAATTTAAATAAACTAGGTTCTTTATATTTTTACGTAATTTCCTTATTGAAAACAATTTGTGTATTTTTCGCAAACGAGGGAAGTTATACGAGTTTTCCAAACCAATTGGTATAGATACAATTAAATTACTACTATAATCAACATTTTGTCCGTACCATTTTATTAAATTTTTGGGGATATTTTTAATATCTGCGTCAGGGCTTTTCCCATTGGATAATAAATGACCTGCCGCTGTTTTACCCGGACAATCTGTTATTTTACCATCGCTATTATGGGATATTAAAATAAAGTTATGTGAAAAGTCAATTGTTTTAAAAAAATTATTTACATCATGCGTGTGTCTATAATAAATTGTCTTATTATCTGCTAATTCCATAAACTTCTCACCTTGGATAACGTCGGAAATATCAATATCGTTTATTGATTTCATTATATTATATTATATTAATAATTGTATTTAAATATATGTATTGTAATATGTTATATGGAAGAAATCATAGATTATGGAACCAACCCTTTTGGAACACATAGACCATGTTTAGTTAATTTAATTAAAAATACATCAGGTAATATAATTGAATTTGGATGTGGAGATTCTAGCACAACATTGATAAAAAAATTAATAAATAATACAGATAGAAAATTATACACTATTGAATCAAACGAAACATGGTTAAACAAATATAGAAATCTAGAAGATATTAATCATAAATTCCACTTTGTCGATGCTGGAAATAATGATAACGATGAAACAGCACAAAAATGGATTGATTATATTGAAAATACAGAAATTAAAGATGTTGAATTTGATATAGTATTTATTGATTCTAGTCCTTGGACTAGTAGGACTTATTTATTAAATTACTATAAGAACAAATCAAAATATATAATTGTTCATGATGTAGGTTATTTCCCTAACTCAAAATTATGGGGTAAGGTAAATAAACATATAACATCTGGTAAATATAATTTATATGATATGGATTTCAGTGATATAGCAAATTCATATCATGTATTTTATCCATATATAGAATATTTTGCCTTAAACTGTGGCCCTGCTACATTATTATTAAGTAATAAAACATCAAAAGAAGAGTTTAATACTATGATTGATAATATTTATAGTAATAATAAATACTATAATAAAGATTATTTAAATATTACTTAAATATTAATTAAAGGCATTAATTTATTAATATTTAAATATGACTCACCCTGAATTTGATATAGTTGTATGCCATGGTCCAAATGACGATGTAGTGTTAGATTATAATTTAAAGTATAATAAAAAAAATATAATAGGTTATAAAAATTTTTATGTGATAACACATGATAAAAACTTAAGTAGAGATGATTGTATTGTAATTTGGGAAGGAATATTTCCATTTAAATTATCCGATATAAAAAGTATGATAACATCTACAAATAATAGATATGGATGGTATCTACAACAACTTTTAAAGTTATATATTTCATTAGTAATACCAAACATGTCAGAATATTATCTTACTATTGATTGTGATACTATGTTTTTAAAACCAACACATTTTTTTACAAATAATAATATTCCAATATATACGTTGGGAACCGAATATCATACACCTTACTTTGAATGGATGAATAAACTGGATAATAATCTTATAAAGGCTCATCAATATTCTGGTATTTCACATCATATGTTATATTCAAGTAAAATAGTAAAAGAGATGATATCAAAAATAGAAACATATCACAATGATAAATTTTGGAAAATATACATAAATCTAGTCGATAAAAACCATTATAACTTATCTGGTGCAGCAGAAAATGAACTATACTTTACTTATATAGTAATATACCATACTAACGAGTTTATAACACGCTTTTTGAAATGGAAAAATACAAACCGAATTATTGTAAATAGTGACTACGATTTCATTAGCTGGCATTGGTATTTAAGATAATCTAATTGTAATATATTTTATTTTTATTTAAAGATATATTATTAATACCATAGTATAATGTATAATAAATTATATAGTTCAAAAAAAATAGACACAGTTGATATTTTAAATATTGAAAAAGCAAAAACTATATTAAATAATAATAAATGTATTATAGTTACTGGAGTAACTGGTCAAGATGGAAGTCATATGGTAGACTATTTACTTAAAAATACAACAGATTACATCATTTTTGGAGGAGTTCGTAGATTAAGTATATATAATCATAAAAACATAAATCATATTACAGATGATAGGTTTTATTTAATTAATTTTGACTTAACCGATAGTCATACAATTGATTCTATTTTTAATAATTTAAAGCCTAGTTATTTTATTAATTTTGCTGCTCAAAGTTATGTTGGTTCAAGTTGGGATTTTCCCCAACATACATGGAATACCAATTCAACTGCTATTATACACATATTAGAAAGTATGAAAACTCACTGTCCATCATGTAGATTATATCAAGCAGGTTCAAGTGAAGAATTTGGAAACGTATCATATTCTCCTCAAGACGAAAAACACCCCCTTAAACCAAGAAGTCCGTATGGAGCAAGTAAAGTCGCGTCTAGAGTATTAATTAAAACATGGAGAGAATCATATAATTTATTTGCGATACAAGGTTGGTTATTTAACCATGAAGGTGTGCGGAGGGGTGAAGAATTTATAACAAGAAAAATATCTAAAAATGTTGCGTATATAAAGTATTGTATTGAAAATAATATTAAGTTTAATCCATTAACGGTAGGTAATATTTATGCTAAACGTGATTGGAGTGATGCCGAAGATTTTGTTGATGGAGTTTGGAAAATGTTAAATAACGATGAACCAAAGGAATATGTATTATCGTCTGGTGAAGAACATAATGTAAAGGAATTTATAGGTGCCGCTTTTAATGTATTAAATATAGATGGTACTTGGGAAGGAGGTGATGATAATAAATTAAATGAAAAATATTATACTACAATTAACGGCATAAAAACAATCCTAGTTGAAATAGATGAAAAATATTATAGACCAGCCGAAGTTGACCAATTGCTAGGAGATTCATCGTTGGCTAGGAAAGAATTAGGTTGGAAATCAAATATTTCATTTGATGAATTGGTTAAAAAAATGGTTTTACATGATTATAAAGATGTAAATGTATAATTATATAATTCAAATAATATTATTAATATTCACATTGTTTCATTAATAATATTTGTATAACGTTGTATTTTCTATTGGATATTTACAAAATCCAAACTCATTGCATTTTTCTGTATAGTTAGGCATGTAACATTTTTTTATGTTATTTGAAAAAAGTGCGGCACACCAAGATATTGTGCTTACAGAACAAACAAGTGTTTCTGCCTTTTTCATAATATTAAAATCGGTTAATATATCATTACTTTCTATATGTATATCTATTTTATGTATGTTTTGTATATATTCCTTTAACTCTTTAATAAAATTAATCTCATATTCTGTTTTAGGTTTATTTAATACTATACAACTATCCTTTGGTAATATTATATTTGAAACTAATTCTTTAATACAATTCAAAGACATTGTTATACCAATGTTAACCATATCACCTAGGCGCAAATGTATAACAGTATTGTATATTTTTGGTAAATCATAATTCACATTAATAATATCCTTCATGTTAAATTTCTGACAATTACCATCACCTGCATTTATACCATCGGTATATATGTAATGAGTGTTTTTGTTAATATACTCAATTAATTGTTTTTTATATTTTCTATAAATTATATCATGTTGATAGTAACCTGTGAATATAAGATTATTTTTAATACTAAGTGGTTTCATTTCATTTAAAAAATCTAAACGAATAAATTCTTTAAAATTATTATCGTCTATTATTATTCCATGTGACCACTTTGTATCATACTTTAATCCATATTTTATACAATATAAACTACAAGCTAGATATCTAAATATAGCATTTCCTAATCTACCTTTAATTGTAAAAATAACACTCATTATATAATTATAAATAATTATCTTTAATATAAATAATATTAAAACCAATAGTTTAATATTATTAATGTCTAAAATACCAAAGATTATACACCAGTTATGGATTGGTCCAAAACCAGCGCCTACTAAGTTTATGAATACATGGAAAGAGAAACATGAGAAGTTGGGTTTCGAGTATATATTTTGGAACGAAGAAGAGTTGAAGAAAAGGGGGATGACGTTGACATTGAAGGATAAGATTGATTCGATGGAAGAAATCAATGGAAAGGCCGACATTATACGATGGGAGATATTGGAGAAGTATGGGGGAGTGTTTGTGGACGCGGATTCCATTTGTATTGAACCGATTGATCATACATTGATGCGTAGCAACTGTTTTGCCGGATACGAACAAGAAAGGATCCGTAAAGGGTTGATTGCTACGGGGACAATGGGATTTCCACCGCATCATTTAATCGTTAAACGATGTATCAAATGGGTACAAGAAAACCCTGTCTCCCATGAGTTAACGCAAAAACGCGCTTGGTATAATGTGGGTCCCGGTTTATTAACCAGGATTGTAAACGATTATAATATGCATGAAAACATTTGTGTATTTCCTAGTTATTATTTCTTGCCACGCCACTACAGTGGGATTGAATACAAGGGGCATGAAAAGGTATACGCATATCAAGAATGGGGATCTACCAAACAAAGTTATGACACTATGAACCAATTATCTCTCCCTCCCCAATTTTATAATCCTAAGAAGTCTGTATCTGTTTTGGTGTCTAGTTTAAATACTCAGGCGTCGTTTATTAAAGAATGTCTTGATTCTATAAAAGCACAAATAGGTTTGTTTCACATTGAGTTGATTTGGATTAACGATGGGTCTGATAAGTTACATACAATGCTTCTTAAAAAACAACTGGAGTACTTTGAAAACACATCTAGATTTGTAACTGTAGTGTATAAAGAAAATGATGGGAATAAAGGTATTGGATATACTCTACACCACGGTGTATTAATGTGCTCCAATGAAATTATCATTAAGATGGACAGTGACGATGTAATGATTCAAGATAGAATTATCAAACAAATGAAGTTTATGGAAAACAATCCCGACATCCACATATGTGGTGCTCAAATAAACATGTTTCGAGGTGGAAAAGGGAGTGTGGTGGACTTGACGCGACTGCCTACCATACGGTGGGAAGACTTTAAGCAACGACCTACTCATTGGTTTGTAAATCACCCAACCGTTTGTTACAGGAAATCTTCTATTATTAAAGCGGGTAACTACAATCCTGAACTTAAAAAAATGGCAGAAGACTTCAACCTGGAATTGAGGATGTTGAAAATGTTCGGAGCTGTGTATAATTTTCCCGAACCGTTGTTGTATTACAGACTTCACCCTGGACAAGTAACACATAAAGGCGGTAGCGAAGGCAGAGCTTTCTGGAATGATGTCCGTAATAAAATGATTGCAGATATCATGAGTTCATAAAAAAATAAGTTACATATATAACTTATTTTTTATCTATAATGAATATTTTGATATAATACTTTTAGGTATTAAAATATTTTTAATTTTATCTAATTTTTTAAAACACTTGTTAATAGTAACTTCGCTAATTTCACTATACGAATTTACTTGTTTTTTTGTAATATTTAAATTACATGATTGAGCTACAAAATATACAATGCCAGCCGCCACACTATGTGGTGTATTTTCAGGAATAATGTTATTTTTCTCTATTTTCATTGCTACAAATTTACACAATTTAATCAACTCATTGTTCATATTAAGTCTGCTACAATATCTTTCTATAAATGCGATTGGCTTTGTTCTATGGAAATGTGTTTTTTCATTGTTCTCTAAACCGGTTTCATTTTTCTCTAGCAAATGAACCGCGTGTTTACACCCTTTTGTCGCTGCCGTTGCGTCTAATTTAAATATAGTTGCGATCTCTTTTGCTGTTCTTGGAAAATTATGAATTCTACAAGAAATATACACCGACGCCGCTATAACACCTTCTCTATTAAATCCTCTAAAAGTTCGCATTTCTGATATCATCTTATGCTGTCTTAAAGCCTCGTCTTGTATCATTTTTGGAATACCAGCAATACGAGACATTGCCTTAATATGCTCAAACTCATCGTATTGTGACTTTTCCTTGTAAGGCATAGATTGCCATTCAGTATACCGTTTAATTTTTCGCATTTCATAAGATGATCTTCCACTACATATAACTTTACATCCATAAGAAGATTCTTTTAATAGATGATTAACCGGCATACCACATCTTGTCGGATCCCTACTTGAAGAATCATCTGCTCCATAAAACCTCCATTCGGCCGTTTGGTCTAAACTATCTTTGTATATCAAACTACATTTATTATTACTACACGTTAAATAATTTGATTCGGCGTATTGTAGAGCAGAATTACATAATTCACAGGTTTCGCGTGAAGATGTGTTTTGATTAGAATACATTAATTCGAGAGATTGAGTGGAAGCGTTAAATTCATGATCAAATGCGTCCCATAATTTTGCCGTTTTCTTTCTATTTTTTTTGCGTTTAGTGTTTTTTACATTTTTTATCTTGACATTTAACATTTAAATGATTAAATTTATTTTATATTTAATTCAATTTTATTATATATATTTATAACATATGGGTAATGCTCAGAGTCAAAAAAATACCGCGCAAAACACAGATATGTTTTTTAACAAAGAATTGATAGATAGCATTGACCACTTAGCTTCTAAATTAATATTTGAACAATCGTTTCAAAAGTTGAGTAAACTAAATGATCCAAAATATTGCGATGAGGTATCTGTATTAACACAACGGCTTTTAAAAAAAAAAACTAAAACCTATAAATGTAAATGTTGTGGCAACTAGAGTTAAGTATGGAAATCAAGATATATATGCTATAACAAACGAAGACTTTGAAAATTTGAAGACAGTCGATGATATAAACGAAAAAAATTATAATAAAAACGAAATGTGTTTAAATGTTTCAAAATTTTATACTAAAATATTTCAAACATATTGCGCAATCGTTACTGCTATTAATCCTGTATATGTTTATAAAGATATTGCAGGAGAAAAAAAAATTAAGTCAGTCTTTGACGACATCAGTAGTGAAAACAAAAATAGATCTAGTATTGGCTTAAGAAGTTTATGTTCTAGGAGAATATTTTATCTTAAGCCAAGAAAAATGGGAGAGAAAGAAATGACCCTTAAAGTAAATACATGTAAAATGAATGTGAAGGGCCGTGATATTCCATATTTAACTAGAGAACATGTTGAACATCGAAATAATAAGCTTGAAAATTTAGACCAGTCTAAAGAGTTGAAAAATTCAGAAATAATAGAAAATGTCGTGCAGGAAAATCAAAATACAGAAGTTAAGAATGAAGTCGAAGAACAACCAAAGGAAGATGGAGAAACACAAAAGGAAGGTGAAGAACCACAGAAAGAAGGTGAAGAACCACAGAAAGAAGGTGAAGAACCACAGAACGGGGGCGGAGAACCACAGAATGAAGGTGAAGAACCACAGAAGGAAGGTGAAGAACCAAAGAACGAAGACGGAGAACCACAGGAGGAAGTTCAAGTAGAAAATAACGAACTGGTCATAGCAGATATTAATGATAAGAAGGAATCAAATATAGGAGATAAACCAGTTACAATGGACGATTCGCAAGTGAAAATGATTTCAGATATTATCGAAACAATGTCATTGGCGGATGAACCTGGTATTGTTTCATTGGAAAATTTATATAAAGATGTTATGAAAATCAAAACTGATAATGGTAAATTAAAAGGAGAGTTTGAAATGTCAACAGCGTCTAAAAAGAAATATAAAAAAGATCTAAATGATTTTTACGAAGCATTCGTTCCAAATGGAAGCGATATTGGTTCCATTGAAAAATTTAGTGATATAAAATTAACAGATTTTACAAAATCAAAGGAATGTTCCAGTGACGCAAAGGTCCCGTGGGGTAAAACAATAGTAGGAGACACTCGCAAACAAAAAGATTCTCTATTTGTTAAATACGGTAAACACTTTCAAACGATGATCGCTCGCGTGAAAGAACGAGAAAATGAGCTAATTGGTCTATTACAAGAATTGTTTGATTTTGATTTAGAAAAAGATATTCCTATTAAAATAAAGGGTAATTTGACAGAAGATAAACTAACCAAAGAAGTAATGCCCAAAGTTATGAAAACAATAAAAACAATGTATATTGATTGTGAAAAAGATTTTCAAAATGGAATTAAAATATACAACGACATATATTTACAGCGTAATAATTTATAATACTAGATAAGAAATATTAACTATTATTATATGATATAATTTCGCATAAAACACTCGTATTTTTCGTAAATAATATGAAAACTACTCTAAATTTTTACTACAGAATATACTAAAAAAGGCACTGGAAAAAAGGCACTGGAAAAAAAAGGCACCCTTAGAACGATTTTTTTACCAAAAGTTTTTTGAGATTTCAGGGTTTGCACATTGTCCATTTTGCAAAATCCGAAAAAACTTTTGGTAAAAAATCGTTCTAAGGGTGCCTTTTTTTCGAAAAATTTATTGCCCCATTTTTATGATATTTTATAATAAAATTAAGACCATTCGTCATGTCGTAATTTCATAATTGTAAAATGTTTATTTTTATAATATTAATTTTTACAGCTATAAATCCGAAAAAAAGGCACCCTTAGAAAAAAGCGAAAAAACAATACGAATAATATTGTCAAAAATATCCGATTTTGACCAAAAAACGAGTCGTTTTTGCTCGTTTTTGCTCGTTTTTATTTTTTTACACAATGTTACCACAATGTGTAACAAAAAATACAAATTCCAATATTTTTATGATGATAAAAATATTGGAATTTTATAAAAAGTGTTAAAAAGTGTTAAATTTTAGAAAATCCAAAAATTCTTAAATTTTTAACAAACAACCCATGTATCGTTTCAACATCGAATAATTGTATAAAATGTTTAAGACGAGTGGTCTTGCTCGTTTTTCGAAAAAAAGTGTTAACGAGACGACATCAAACCACGCCGAAATTATCAAAACATCAACGAGACTGATTATAAAGCATAAAATCCATATTTATCGTGTATTTTATGATTTTTCATATTTTTATTTTTTCGATTTTTACAGAAAAATTCGAAAATATGAAAAAAAGGCACCCTTAGAAAAGAGATTTTTTTCCTAATGGTGCCTTTTTTTCACGAATATTTGCTATTTTCAGTGCCTTTTTTTTGAAAAACCATTGGGAAATAGAGTAGTTTTTTTGCTCATTTTTTGCTCGTTTTTGACGAAAATAATTCTAATTTATAGAATAAAAAAAGCTTAAAATTTTTTTCTGATTTTATATAAATGTCTAAAAACGAGCAAAAACGAGTAAATCAAATAAAAAAACGAGCAAAATTAGCAAACATATTCACTTGTAAAATTTGTGACTATAATACATCACGGCATTCTAATTATCTCAGACACATTGAAACCAAAAAACATTTAGAAAAACATAAAAAAGTGTTATATAGTGTTAAAAGTGTTATTAAACCAGAAATGTTCGTACCAAATAGTTTCGATAAAAACAAAAGCCAAGGTAAAGACAAGAGTAAATTTTATTGTAATATATGCGACTATAATGCTTCACAAAAATCACACTATGAAAAACATCTTAAAACAAAAAAACACACAAATAATCTTAATTTCTTTTCAGGACATTTAAATAATATAAATAATAATTCATTCGCAACGATAGAAAAAAGTAAACCAACTGATCAAATAGATGATAAACCGAATGAACTAGATAGGATTAGGGAACAACTATTCTCTATTATTGAAAAACAGAAACTGATTGAGAAAGATACAGATGATATGAAAATGAAAAATAAACAAGGTCAGATAATCTATAACAATAATATATCAATTAACTTTTTTTTAGACACATATTGTTCAAACGCACAGCCAATACAAGATTTTATAAGCAATATGTCGTTTAAATTAGGAGATATAATGAGAAACAATCAGTTGGTTGAAAACTTTATTTCCAAAAAATTACTTAAAGGACTCGAAGACATGCCGCTTACTGAACGCCCAATACATTGTACTGATCAAAAAAGAAAGAATTTCATTGTAAAGGATGAACGCGAAGGATGGGTAAAGGAGGTGGCAATCGACAACACTAGTAAATTATACACTCGCGTCGATCAACTGCATAAAAAAGCATACATTGATTTCTACAACGAATACGATAAAGAAAATCCACTACCACATGATGGGGAAAAGGAACAAATAAAATTTAACATTTCATCACAGATTATAAAACAGAATGATGATGTAAATAAGGTTATAATAAGAGATATAGCTAAACAGGTAGATATATGCGATGTTTTGGGTGATGTAAATAATACCATGTTGGAAAATACCGATTCTAATTCAAATGATAACCCACTCAAAATAGGCAATGGGAGTTCTAGCGAAAATGAGGGGTTTGAATATAAAACAGAACAGGTTAATTCAAGTGAATTGCCTAATGTTTCTCAGAATAATATTAATAATACAAATATTAAGTTTAGTATAAATATAACTGATAACTGATATATATTTGATAAATGAAATATTTATTAATAAATAATATTTATTAATAAATGGAATTATTATTTATGAGTCGCGCTATTTATACTATTTATTAAATCGTTTGAATAAATTAACCCACCTGGTTTATAACTATGTATAGACTTATATTTATCGTCCGATTTCTTATTTTGGTCTTTTGGTTTGTTTGTCAATAAACTTATATTTGCTGGAGCGTTTTTTAACATTAGATTATTAGGATTATCTTCATGATCGTCCTTTTTGTTTTTTTTAGTAATTATATTGCCAAATCCATCGATCGATATGCCTTGTTCTTTCTTTATATTCATTCGTTCATAATCGGGTATATAATGATTCCATGAAATAAACACCAAATTTGGATACGTATATTTTACAATAAATCCGTTTCCGTCTAATTTGTCCATTATATATGTAGTGCATGCACCTGTATCATATTTTGGAAGTCCTAATATAAACTCTGGTATAATAAACCAACAGCACTTCATATTATTTCTCTGTCTCGAAGTAAGTTTTATTTTGTTATGAACACGCTGTAGAATTTTTTGATATGTCTTTGTTTTATTGTTAGTTTCTGTCTTATCTTGTGTAAATAATTCGTCCAAGTTTATTCGTTCTCTAAATTTGTTATCCATTAACATTTAATTAGATAAAAAACTTACAATTATATCGTGTAATATAATATATGATAAACTATATTACATTACCATCGGGTGGATTTAATTTGATAAAGTATTTGGGCGTAATTGAACCATTTTATAAAAACAATACAATTGACTTCAATACTATAAAAGGATACTATGGTATATCAGCCGGAGGGATTTTATCCAGTATTCTTTGCTTAAATATTGATTTCGAATCAATTGTTAAATACTTCGTCGAACGAACCTGGCATAAAACATTCAACCCCAATAAAATTAATATTATTAATTATTTTAATGAAAAGGGTATTATTAATAAAACACACTTTATTAAGTTGATTGAGCCTCTATTTAAATCATGCGAATATGATTTGACTACTCTTACTATGAAAGATTTTTATGAAAAAACGGGAAAAAAATTAACAGTTTTTGCGATTAACGCGTCTAATTATAAACTTACACCGTTTAATTATGAAACAACGCCAGATATCCTACTATTGGATGCTTTGTATTTTACATCATGTATACCTGGTGTATTTAAACCAGAAGAATACAATGGTATTTGTTATTTGGACGGAGGATTATCTGGTAAAACACCAATTGATTATTGTGTAGATACAGATGGTATAGATAAGAATGAAGTGTTTGCGATTGATTGTTATTTTGATTTTTATACGAATATTCCTATTTCAAAAGATGACGATTTTGTTAGTTTTTTATATAACATAATGCTTAAAATGTATGTTAATAATATGCCAAAAATATCGAACGCGGATACTCGCTATTTTATAAATATGAAAACAATCTCATATTCTACAAATTCATTAAATGATATATTTAACTCTAAAGAAGCTCGATACGAAATTTATTTGGATGGAAAAAGACAAGGTAATGAATTTATAAAAATGCTTGACAACAAATGATATTTATTATAATTAATGACAAATATTATGATTCTAAAGCCGAATTAATAAAATCTTTAATATTGTCTTCACTTGGAGTAGCATCTAATTCGTAAATAATTGTTTGTGGTACCATTTTTCCATCTGTATCAGGTATATAGTCGTCGTACATAATATATATAGATGGGAATCCTTCTATTTCAGTCTTTGTAACCTTTGCCTCATGTGCCGCAAAATCGTTATCACATTCGTTAACTTTTAAAAAAGTCAACTTATTATTATCAACTGTAAATTTTCCTTGTTTATATTGAGAATTTAATTTATCCCATGTATCATGCAACTTTTTACCGGCAGTGCTTTGGGTATTCGAATTTGGACACCAATCTGCCCAAAAAAGATACACCGTTGCCTTTTTTCCTTTTTTTGTATTTTTAATCGATGCCGTAGATGTACTATCAAATTCATAATTAGCTTTGTATTCAGTTACATCAAGTTTAGGTTTAATATAATTAATATAAACAAAGGAAGCGGCCGCAATAAAAGATGCTAGTAAAATAAACCATAATAGCCATGTCTTTTTAGATATATTTGTTTTAGATATAAAAGTATCGGCGTTTTTAAACAATGATTTTATTTTATCCATATATAAAACCCAACATATATTTTGTATATTTATTTAACGAATTTAAACATAATTTAATACATATGTATATTACCAATTAGAATCTTAATTAATATGATAATACTAAATAAACGGGATTTAAATACAAAAACGAACATTGTAATTCACGATTTAAATAATTATAATACATCAAATGAGTATTACACCGCCGCATGGAAGCATAAATATAATGTTTCTATTTCCAAGAAATCATCTTCATTTAAAAAAAAATTAGTAGAATATCTCAAATCAGAAACAACATTTGTAGAGTAATATTAATTTATATTATAAAAATTTAATATAAGGTTATATTAATGAATAAGACTAAGAAAACACGACACAACGGGAAACATTTAAAAAAAAATAAAAATAAAACTAGAAAAGTATACAATAAAAATGATTTTAAAAGTAAAGATGGTATGCTTACTAGTGTATGGGGACCTGGTTTGTGGCATTATTTACATACTATGAGCTTCAATTATCCAGACCATCCGACAATGGAAAACAAAAAATACCACAAACAATTTATGATGTCATTAAAATACGTATTACCTTGTAAGTACTGTAGAATGAATTTACGTAAAAACTTTAAAGCAGTACCATTAAACGAAGCTGCCTTGAAAAATAGGGAAAGTTTCTCACGATGGATGTATAATTTACACGAACATATTAATAAAATGCTTAAGAAAACATCCGGATTATCATACGATGATGTGAGAGAGCGATATGAACATTTTAGAGCAAGATGTAGTGATACATCTATGTCTAAAATAATGGAAGAAATTAAGAAAATAGAAAAAGGCAATAAAAAGGAAAAAGGATGCGAAACACCACTTTACGGTCATAAAGCAAAATGTGTTATTAAAATAGTTCCAAAAGATAAAAAAGAACCTACATTTCAAATGGATAAAGCGTGTGTAAAACAGAAAGTGGAGTTGTAATTAAAGATTATAAAATTAATGTATGATGTATATTAATTTTGTATTTAAAAAGCAGAAAAACTGGTCAATCGGGGGATAAATCCATTTGATGGATTATTTGTTTTAATATTTGCCATTTCATGTGTCAATTGTGTTGGTGTATTTTCATTTGCGAATCGTTGGTCAACATTTACAACTTTTGCGGACTCAACTGTATTATTTATCGTATTGTTAATGCCTGACATTAGATTTTGATTTAATTGAGGAATGTTCGTTAATTGTCCATTATCTAGTTTGTTTTTAAATTTTGATGTTTTATTTTGCGGTGCGTTGAATGCTGACAAGCCTTGAACATTGATCTCAGGCATATTTATATTGGGTAAGTTTTTTTTTAAATCGGAATTTATTTCCAAATTAGGGCTTGTTTTAATAGTTCTTACAAATTTATCTAGTGTAAGATTGTCTTGAATATTTAATAATTTTTTAACTGATTTATTTAACGCCAGTGGATCCACTGATTTATCATCATCGCCTTCGTCTTCGTCGCCTTCGTCTTCGTCGCCACATGTTGGGCACCTAGTATTTACAGTCGGAATAATTTTTGTTTTTAAAATATATTTATCTTTTTCATCACCCCTATTGTCTCTTAATTCATCAAGATTAAAATGCTTTACAGGCTGATTTCTCCCTAAATCACATATTGCGCGATTTTTATTTTTAGGATCTATTCTACATTTAATGTCATTTTTTTCATTGATAAAGTTAAATGGATTGTGTGCACCAATGCTTTTTATGTATTGTTCGTTAAAATAAGATTCTTCTTTCGGCCCATATCGTGAGCGAACGGTTGTGTCGCTAAATACTCCTGTATTCCCATTTGAATTATTCGATACACTATCATCGGGGCTCTGTGTATTGTCTCTGTGCGGATAACCTACATTATTTATAGAATTAATTCCATTCATATCCAATACTGAATTACCATTTATGTCTTCTATATTATTTCCCTTAATACTGGATTGTTTGTAGTCGAATGTAACCACTTGCCCCTTAGATACCTTGCGTTTTAAATATAAAATGATATTTTTTCCATCTATTTCAACACGATTTGGCTTTGTGGATATATCGCTATTAAGTGTAATATCAAAATTATTTTTATCAACTTTAGTATCGGATTTTAATGTTTCATTAAATAACAATATTACTTTGCTATGATCTTTATCTTCGACAACCGCGAAATGTAATTTAGGAGGCAAGTTATCTACTATATTGTTTATTACAGATATTTCATCTATATTTTCTAGTTTAACATCATCAATAAATATTTCGGTCCCGCCTTTACCGATAGTTTTGTTTTGTTTGTATCTTACTAGAATCGTTTGGTCTTGTTTTATTTCTCTGTCCAATTTTAGTTTGATTTTTCTATTATTTACATGAATTACTTCACTTACATTTTTAAAATCAATATCTTGAAGAGGCATTTTGTATTGGAAATTATTTTTAAAATCAGCAAATGTGCGCTGTGCGTTTGGTCTAATTTCTTTTGAGAAATTGACAGTTAATATAGTAGGGTCCGCATTTGTAGCCTCTATTCTAATATAATTACAACCATTTAGAGTATAAGGAGTATTCGCTACAGTGCAAGCATTAACAGACGGTGTACCGTAATATTCATCTGCGCATTTCAGACCAGCTATTTCGAAACTATTCATAGAAAGGTTTTCATTTGCGTCTGTGAAACTGTAACCAGGGGTATTGGTTGGTCTTACACAGCTAGTTGTTAAATCAGCGGTATTTGAACTATCGGCGCAATTCATAGTTCGTGTTGTATCACTACATGTATCTCCTCCTGAAGTAACATTCCGTGTCTGTTGTATTTCACCGTTCTCACATGCTGAACCTACCCAAGCACCGTACTCGCATGCTCCGTCTGTCGAAGAAGATGCGTTTGTATTCCCTTCAATTATTTTTGAACTTTGGAATGCTAAAATGGCAAACAAAATCACAACCAATATAATTATAATTAAAGGTAAAAAGTTTTTCATATAAATTATAGTATGAAAAAAATAAAATATTTTCTATGAGAATCTATATACAAATAATGGTAACAAAAAAAACACTTCGAGCGCTGTTGCCTAAATTAAGAAAGATCAATTACAAAACACGAAAACACAGGTATAAGCTTAAAAGTTCTACACGAAAACGCCGTTTGGCTATTAACGAAGGGGTTAAGATGGAGAAAAAAAAGACGGGTCGCACACAGAAAAAAGCAGCCATTGCGAAGAAAGCAAGATTTAATATTTTAAGAATATATCGAAAAAACAAAAAACCAAAAGAGTGCGAGATACTTACTAAAGACATGCGTTATATGGACAAAAAATATAATTTGGGTAAAACCAACAACATATGTAATAAAACTAGAATGTCAAAGAATATACGCAAATTAAATAAGAGTAAAAGAAAGAAATTAAGTAAGTAAATTGATATTAAATATATCGTGTTTAATAAAATTATATTAAATACGATATATGTTAAGTTATTTGGAAAAAAATAGACTAGAAGTTGGTATAGATGAAGCAGGAAGAGGTCCACTGTTTGGCCCCGTGTATACAGCAGCTGTTATATTTCCAGAAGAAGAAGAATATTTAAATGAATATATAGTAGATAGTAAAAAGCTAACTTCTCATCGTAAACGACTCATTGCGTATGATTATGTCCGGGAAAATGCGGTAGCATATTCTACGTTTGCCGTAGATGAAAAAATGATTGATAAATTAAATATATTTCATGCTACTTATTGGGGAACACATCGTGCGCTTGATAATTTACCAATCGTCCCGGATCATATTTTAATGGACGGTAATACTTTTAAACCGTATAGTAGAGATGGGGAATATATACCACATACGTGTATAGTAAAAGGAGATGACAAGTACGCTTCAATAGCGGCTGCTTCCATTTTGGCAAAGGTAGAGAGGGACTTATACATAGAAGATTTATGCGATAAGTATCCTATTTTAGAAGAACGGTACAACATGAGGAAAAATAAAGGATATGGTACTAAAGATCATATGCAAGGGATAAAATTACACGGTGTTACAAACAAACATCGGTTTAGTTATAGAATAGTAAATGAAATGTCAAATTATTTTCCTGTATATAATCTTGATGACTAACATTCATCAGAGAAATTCAAAATTGATTTAAATAAAGAAGTATATATTTTTCATTATAAAACATGAAAGTAATCGTATTTGACACAGAAACAACCGGACTTATTCCTGGTTATAACACATCGTTATATGACACTAAAAAATATCCTTATATTGTCCAA
>Ga0257110_1000209_pt1 | contig 30208 bp, 35 predicted proteins | sample LP_taG_7_FD_190184 | JGI IMG/M metagenome (GOLD analysis project Ga0257110, IMG submission 190184) | Marine microbial communities from Northeast Subartic Pacific Ocean, Canada - LP_J_2015_P26_10m | ecosystem: Environmental > Aquatic > Marine > Oceanic | place: Canada: Northeast Subartic Pacific...
AATACTATTAATCAGCATATTTGTTAAATTTATAAAACTTTCTGAACTAGATATTGAAAAATAGAACAAAAAAACTGTTAAAGGGTATGTTATAAAAAAAATATACATGCCTGCTAATCTATGCGTTATTGAAGTTAAAGCTGAAATCGGCAGCTTTATCTTAATTAAATTTATATTGACTGGTCTATGGTCATTTTTCATTAGTAACAAATGTTCCCTTATACATCTAAATTACATCCTAATTATACGGAATTGTTTAAACAAAATCTTATTTATTTGCAATATGATAATTTTGTAGTGAGGATTCTCAAAGAGAAGATAAATTATGTCAAATATATAAAAAAACCTGTAAATAAGGCATTTATACTAGTTATTTTATGTAGTTATGCTACAAATTTGGTCTATCTATGAATATTAATAAGATTTATGATCTATTTTTTTACGTGCTTCATCAACCTTTTCTTCTTCTTGATTTGTCTATCAGTTAATTTATTAACTTTTCCTTCAAAAGGATTATCAGATTTTCTAAAAATAATTCTTAACTGAATGCTTTTTAAACCTAATTCTTCTCTAAATGAGTTTTCCAAATATCTTTTATAGTTAGCAGGAATCTTCTTATCCTGATTAGAATGAATGATTAGAGTTGTAGGCTGAGTTCCTCCGAAGTGAACATATCTTAATTTAAGCTGACGACCTCCTACAGATGGTGGCGCACTTCTTTCTATAAATTTATTTAAGTGTTTATTTAGTAATGCAGTTGAATAGTTAGTTTGTGATTTATTTATAAGGCTATTAAGGATTCTAAAAAGTCTTTTAAATCCTAAGCCCTTCATCCCTGATACTTCTACTTTGACAAAATCTTTTAAAAAGTTAGATTGCATTCTTTTTGTCTCGTATATTTCAGATCTTTCTGGTCTAGTTAAAAGATCAACTTTATTTAAACCAATTAAGAGCGGCTTACCTTGTTCAGCTATTATATTAATAAGCTTGAGATCTTGATCGACAATACTTTCTTCTGAGTCAACTAAAAATAAAATAACATCGCTTTCTTCCACAGCATGCATAGCTCGAACATATGAAAAGTATTCAACTTTATGATTTTGTTTATATCCCTTTCTGATTCCAGCTGTATCTATAAAAACAAACTCGTTACCATCTATAGTGAATGGTATTCTTATAGCATCGATGGTTGTTCCTGCAACTTCAGAAACTACCAATCTATCTTCTTTGATAAAATTATTTATAAATGTAGATTTGCCAGCATTTGGCCTTCCAAGGACTGCTATCTTCTTTCCATCAGGAACTGTTTCATCAGTTTTTTCAGGTAGCATTTTAATTAAAAGCTTTTTTAGGTCATCTAAGCCTCTTGAATGCTCTGCACTTATATCAAGATAATCTTTTATACCTTTAGAAGAAATATCATTTAAAGCTTCTGATTTAGACGATTTATCAGATTTATTTAACAAAGTTATAAATGGTTTATTTAACTTTCTTAAGCTGCTTAAAATATCAAAATCCTCTGAGGTTAGATTTTCAGATCCATCTACAAGAAATAAGATGAGGTTACATTCATTTGCTGCCATCCAGGCTTGTTCTGATATGTTTTGAGACAAATTAGATTCATCTTTTCCAATACCGCCAGTATCAATAATAAAGCTTTTTATACTTCCAAGTTTGATATAACCATAATTTCTATCTTTTGTAAGCCCAGGAAAATCAGAAACAATTGCTTCCCTTGTTTTTGTAAGTTTATTAAAAAGTGTTGATTTGCCTACGTTAGGACGGCCAATTATTGCTATTGAGGTAAACATTTTTTTGTAGCATTCTAGTGACTAACTGAATATAAATTAAATTGCTCATCGACAATATATATATTGTTAGCTCTAGCAATAATAGACTTAATTGGACTTCGTGTTAATTTAATTCTGCTAGTTGTTGTGCCATTTAATGTATTGATAAGGTGCACGTATCCTTCAAAATCACCTACTACGATACTTCCCTTGTATGTATCAGCATTTGATAGCTCTCTCAGATAGTAGTCTTCATTTGTCCAAGATGGCATGAAAGTTTTAGTAGAATAAGTTTTAAAAGTTGAATCGGTTTCAAGAACAGCCATAACTCCTTTTGAAATGATAGGCGAGTAAAAAGATGAGGCTTCTTCTGCCCATACTATTCTTCTTTGAGCTGGATCAAATGCAGCTATTTGTCCTTGATAGTTAGCAATAAATAAAAGTCCACCTTCAAGAACTGGAGCGGCATCTGCATCAATCATATTATCTAGCTCAGATGTGCCTTCAACATAAGATATAGCTCCATCCCACACTAAGAATCCTGTACTAACTTGAAATGCTCCTAATCTACCATTATCAAATGCAGCATAAACAATTCCTTCTTCAATAACAGGTGGGCTACTTCCTCGCAAAGTAAGTGTAGGTAATTGTGATCTATAAGACCACTCTCTCAACCCATTGGATATATTGTAAGCATTAAGCTCGCCTGAACTTGTTTTTACAATAACTAATTTTGCATCAAGAGCAGCAGGTGCGAGAATCTCACTTCCAACATCTACAGACCAAATAGTCGAACCGTCATCTTGTGATAAACATATTAATTGACCCTGGGAACCAGCAACAATAAGAATTCCAAATCCTGCAGATACTCCAGATGCTAGAGGTGAAACATTCACTACCCAATTTTCATCACCAGAGTCCTGATTAAAAGATCCTACAGTTCCATTACCATTAGCAATAAATATAGTGTTTCCTATAAAAGCCGGTAAAAACGAACCCAATTTATTATCGCCTTTGCCTGAAAAATTTGGAATAAAGTCTGCTGCGCTTCTGTCAGACGGTAGAGTGAGTTCCCAATTCAGAATAAGTTCTTCTTGATTAGAGATTTCGTTTAAAGTTTTGGGCTCACTTGGATCGACTTCTTCAGTCCCATTATCCCAGAAAGTTATTATATCAAGAAAGCTCCTAGGCTCTTTGGGTTCAGCCTCTTCTTCTGCATTATCCCAAAATGCCATACTTGTGCATGAACTCAAAAAAATAAGAATTAATAAATGTGATAAATATTTCATAGTTATTTATAAGACCTGTTGAATATTATTAAGTTTCATAACAATTATATTTTTTGATGCATCGTCATCATACAAATCTCTAGCTAAATTATATTGATCAATTGCAAGGATATTTTTTTTCTGTCCTGCCAAAGCGTCACCTGCTAATTCATTTACCAAAGGATCAGATCCAGTCATCAAACTTTCAATTGAATTCAATGCATCAACATAATTAGATTCTGCAATTAAAATTCTTGCTAGACTAACTCTAGACATTTTATTCACCAAGGGATTACCAAAAAATCCACTTGAATTATCAATTAAGTCTTCAAAATAGGCTTTGCTTTCATCTAATTGAGAGTTAGAAGCAAGAGCCGATGCTTTTTTAAGCATCGCGAGTTGAGCAAAACCAGTAGAGGCATATTCATTAATTAAAATATTGAATGATTCATTATCATTAATTATGTTATTTTCTTCATTAGATATAACTTCTATCCACTTGCTATAAACGATAGCTGCGGAGCTATTTTTAGAATCTTGAGTATATTTGATGCCATAAACTCCAACACCTATAGCTGAAATAGATATTAAAATAGAAAGTATTAGATTTCGATAGTGCTTAAAAAAATCAACTATCGCAAGAAGTCTTTCTTCATCATTACTATATTCTGCCATTACTATATCCTTAATATTTTAATTAGATCTCTTTGAAGAAATCTATACATTCATCAATACTCATACTTACTTGTTCATTATCATCTCTGAGGGATTTAACAATAATACTTTTGTTGTTCATCTCTTCATCACCAAAAATAAATGCATGAGTCGCATTTGTTTTATTAGCTCTTCTTAACTTAGCTTTAATGCTGCTATCAGTTAAATCCATATCTAATGAAATATTAGAGTTAGCATTTCTTAACTTGTTCGCTATTTTAAATGCTAACGGCGTTATATTGCTAGTAGAACTTATAAAGATCACCTTCTTTTCATCACACCTTAAAACTGATGAAATTGATATCAGTCTTTCTAAACCTACTGCAAGACCTATTGCTGGCATATCTTTTCCTCCAAGAGCCTTTGCAAGATTATCGTATCTTCCTCCTCCGATAAAAGCATCTTGAGCACCTAAATCAGAAGAGCATGCCTCAAAAACTAAACCAGTATAGTAATCAAGTCCTCTTACAAGTTTATTATCAATCTCTATTGTGCATTGATCAGCAAATGTTTTTTGAATTGAAGCGAGAAGTGAATTAGCAGATTCAGAAATAAAGTCAGTAAGTGAAGGTGCATTTTCTAGGATCTCCTGAACCTTCTTATCTTTTGAATCTAAAATCCTTAGTGGATTTTTGCTAAGTCTTTCTATATCTTTATCATCCATTTGATCTTTGTATGGCTCTAAAAATGTAACTAAAGATCTTGCAAATTGAATTTTTGAATCTTTATCACCCAGATGATTAATTTTTAATTTTGCATTTTTTATGTCCAAGCTATTAATAATTGAGCAAACTAAAGCTATTAGTTCAAAGTCCGCTTGTCCCTCTTGATAGCCTAAAAACTCAACTCCTGCTTGATGAAACTGCCTATATCTTCCCTTTTGAGGCCTCTCATATCTAAACATTGGTCCCATATACCAAAACTTAGATTGCTGTTGATCTAATTTCTTTTCAATTACTGAACGAATAACACCAGCTGTTCCTTCTGGTCGAAGACTGATACTTTGATCATTTCTATCGTCAAAAGAATAGATTTCTTTATTTACAATATCTGAAGTGTCGCCAACTGATCTTTTAAATAAATCTGTGTATTCCAAAATTGGTGTTCTTATTTCCCCAATTGAAAAAGCCCTAAAGACTTCCTCTAACTTATTCTCAACAGGGGTCCAGCTGATCAAATCATCAGAATAAAAATCTGGCATACCTCTTAATGAATTAATTTTGTCCATTTAGCCCCTTACAATAACATTACTATCATTTCTAGATGATAGCTTTTCTCTAACCTGATGCTCAAGTTCATCAATTAAATGCTCACTGGCAATCTTTTTATCAGGAACACCATCAATATAAAGTAAGTTTTTTGGAGATGCTCCTGTCAGACCGATGTCTGCTGCCTTGGATTCACCTGGCCCGTTAACATAGCAGCCTATAATAGCAATCTCTATGTCATCAGAAATATCTTCAAATCTTTCTTCAAGAGCATTTACAACCTCAATTACATTAAAATTTTGTCTTGAGCAACTTGGGCAAGCGATAATTTTGACTCCTCTGCTACGAATATTAAGACTTTTAAGTATGTCCCAACCAACTTTTATTTCGTCTACTGGATCCGAAGCTAATGAAATTCTAATTGTGTCACCTATTCCTTCTGTTAAAAGCATGCCTACTCCTATAGATGATTTAACAGTCCCAGCTCTATAACTTCCAGCCTCTGTAATTCCTAAGTGAAGCGGTTGATCAATAATTTTTGATATTTTTCTGTATGCTTCAACAGTCATTTCAATGTTTGAAGCTTTTAAACTCATTTTATAATTTTCAAAATTAAATTTATCTAAAATATCTACATGTCGTAACGCAGATTCTACAAGAGCATCTGCATTTGGTTCTCCATATTTCTTTTGAAGATCTTTTTCCATTGAACCAGCATTAACACCAACTCTTATAGGAACATTATTATCAATTGCAGATTGAATAACTTCTCTAACCCTATCCTCTTTACCAATATTACCTGGATTAATTCTTAGGCAATCAGCAGTGTCAGCAACTTCTAGTGCAATTTTATAGTCAAAGTGAATATCTGCAACCAAGGGAATGCTAACTGCTTTTCTTATCTCTTTAAATGCTGAAGCTTCTTCAAAACCTGGAACAGAAACTCTCACAATATCTGCTCCTGCAGCCTGAAGGTCATTAATTTGATTAACAGTTGAGATAACATCACAGGTATCAGTATTTGTCATTGATTGAACTGCAATTGGATTTCTACCACCAACAAGCACCCCGCCAACATTGACTATTTTAGTATTTTTTCTTTTAATCCAGTCACTCATTTTTAAATGTAGTTGTACTCACTTTTTGTTCATTAGCGCTGTCAACGAGATTAATATTTTTGCCAGCGTAGTCAACATTTACGTTATCAATATTACCTATGACAAGTGTAAAGCTTTTTTTAATATCTATTTCTAAAACCTCATTATTATTATATAACTTATAGATCAAAGGTTTTTCATTATCTGTATATATTTCAACCCAACAAGGCCCAGAAAATATTAATAATAAATTCTTATTATCAGATGGTTCTTTTAAAGGGTCTCGTGAATTCTCTACTTCTTTTATATCTAGAATATCCGTTGCTCTAGCCTCTAATTTATTTTGATCTAAATTATGAGAGCTATTGTCAATTAAATTTAATGCGAGGACTATTAAAAGTATTAAAATCGAAGCTATAGAGATTATGATCTTAAAAAAGTTGTCTTTTATTAATTTTTCAAATTCTGCTAATCGTATGCTAGAGGCTTTAATTGATCCTTCTTTTTTACTTGCTCTACTTTTTAACTCCTTAAGAGGAAATATGTCTTTAATTTCTAAGAATTTGGAATATTTTTTATAATAGGCTAGTGCAAATGCTCTTGCTGGAAATATCGAATAGTCATCTTTCTCTATAGCTTCGAGATATTTAATATTAATAAGAATATTTTTGGATATATCTTCAAGGCTTAAATTAAGTTTAGATCTGGCCTCTGTAAACTTTTGCCCTACTTTTTCTGATTTAACTACTTTTACCATCTTGAGTTCTAATGGATATTTGTATGCTGAATAACGCCTTTTCCTTTGATTGTCTTTTTTAGATTTCCTACAAGTTGACCACAGGCCCCATCAATTGCATCACCTCTTGTTATTCTGCAGGTTGTGATATAGCCCTTGTTGACCATATAGTTTTTAAATGCATAAATATTTTTATTTGATGATCTTTTGTAATCACTTCCTTCAAATGGGTTAAATGGAATCAAGTTAATTTTACATGATAAAGTTGACAAGATTTTTGAGAGACTTGCAGCATGTTTAAGTGAGTCGTTGATACCATCTATTAAAATATACTCAATAGTTACATTTCTTTTACCAGTTTGTTTGGACAGATAATTTTTACAAGAGTTAAGTAATTCTTTAATAGGATATTTTTTATTAATCGGAACAATAATATCTCTTAATTCATTTTCAGCTGCATGCAAAGAAATTGCTAAAGAGACATCTGTAAGGTCAGCTAATTTATTTATCTGAGGAACTATTCCTGATGTACTGATAGTTATTCTCTTTCTTGAAAGGCAGTAAGCTATTTGATTACGCATAATCTCAACAGACTCCATCACAGGATTAAAATTCAGTAGCGGCTCACCCATGCCCATAAAAACAACATTAGTTATTGGGGATTCCTCTCTATCATAAAAGTTAGCAAGCCAAACTTGACCTATTATTTCATCAGAAGTCAGATTTTGATCAAATCCCTGTGCTCCAGTGGCGCAAAAAGTGCACTGAAGTGCACAACCTGCCTGGGAAGATATACATAGTGTCATTCTTTTCTTTTCAGGAATCCTTACCATCTCAACAGAAGAACCTGAATCTAACTCAACTAAATATTTTTTAGTGCCTTCTTCAGATGTAAGAACACTTTTAACAGTTGGTGTTTTGAGAATAGCTATATTTTTTAATCTTTCTCTCAGAGTTTTATTAAAGTCGGTCATCACACCAAAATCTAATTCACCTTTTTGATGTACCCATTTTAATAACTGCTTGGCTCTAAAAGATGGCTCATCAATATCTTTAAAAAAAACTTCTAAAGATTTTTGAGAATAGCCTAATAGATTAGTTTTATTTTGCAAAATTAATTTGAAGTAATGTCTTCTATCTTAAAAAAGTAATTAATTTCTCGTTCAGCACTTTCTGGTGAATCTGATCCATGAACAGCATTAGCATCAATGCTCTTTGCAAAATCTGCCCTTATTGTTCCAGGAGATGCTTCTGCAGGATTTGTGCTTCCCATTAACTCTCTGTTTTTCATAACTGCATCTTCACCTTCCAAGACTTGAACAAATACTGGACCAGAGGTCATGAATTCTATTAGTGCTGGAAAGAAAGGTCTGCCTTGATGTTCGGCATAAAATCCTGATGCCATATCATCAGATAAAGATATTAATTTACCTGCTATTATCTTTAGTCCATTATCTTCAAATCTTGATAAAATTTTACCAATTACATTTTTAGATACAGCATCTGGCTTAATTATCGAAAGTGTTCTTTGTATAGTCATATTAATCCTTATTAAAAATTTTCGCTATTATAGGAGACTTATTTAAATTCTTCTATCCATGTCATCTGAATAGCTTCAAGAATTTGTTCATTTGATTTAGCTGGATCTCCATTAAAACCCTCTAATTCGCATACTTTTCTATGAAGATCTGGAAAACTAATCCACTGAGGATCGATATCAGGAAAATTATCATAGAGCTCTATAGCTATATCATTTATATCAAGCCAATCTAGTTCAATCATCAGTGGTCCTCTGAAACCATATTAATATTGTACTTGGGCAGTTCAATTTCTATTTCTTCATCTACTGGTGGTATTGCTTGGCAGCTTAGTCTTGATGTCTGTTCAAGGCCCCATGCTTTATCTAACATATCTTCCTCTATATCACTTGCATCATCTAGACTATCAAAACCCTTTCTAATAATGCAATGACAAGTTGTACAAGCGCAGGACATCTCACAGGCATGCTCTATTTTAATTCCTTCTCTTAATGCAGCTTCGCAGATAGTTTCATCTGGTAAACTTTCGATATTTGCACCATTAGGACAAAGCTCCTCATGAGGCCAAATTTTTATTTTTGCCATAGCTTATATGGTGAAACTTTCCCCACAACCGCAAACAGCTTTTGCGTTAGGGTTTTCAAACTTAATTCCTTTATTTAAGCCATCTTCAGAATAATCTACTAAAGTGCCTTTTAAAAAGGAGAGACTTTGTTGATCTACAAAAATTTTACAATTGTTTTTTTTAAAGATTTTATGATCTGGCTTAATCTCATCAACAAAATCAAAAAAGTACTCATATCCTGAGCAGCCTGCTTTTCTAACTCCTATTTGGATACCAAGACCATTTCCTCTTTTGTCTAGACTTTTAGTAAAATGCTCTATGGCCTTATCAGAGAAGTTTAGTTCAGTTGACTTAAAAATTTCCATCTAAATAATTTATTGTTTTGATTCAAAATCTTGAATTGCTTGTTTAATAGAATCTTCAGCTAATACTGAACAATGAATTTTTATTGGTGGTAACTCCAACGCATCAACTATTTCTTTATTTTTAATTTCTTTTGCTTCCTCTAGAGTCATTCCTATGAGCATTTCAACTAATTCGCTTGATGATGCAATGGCTGATCCGCAACCATAAGTTTTAAACTTAACATCTTTAATAATATGCGTATTACCCTTTTGCTCACATTTTATTTGAAGTTTCATCACGTCACCACATGCAGGCGCTCCAACCATTCCCGTTCCTACATTAACTTCTTTTGGATCAAATTTTCCAACTTTGAATGCCTGAGGATTATTTAAAGTATTCTCAAACTTATCTACTACTTTTTTGCTATATGCCATTTTATACTCCTATACGTATTTTAATGTGTATCCCACTCTACTGCATCAAGATCTATGCCATCTAAATGCATTTCCCATAGAGGAGATAATTCCCTTAGTCTTTCAACTACATTGCCCAAAATCTCAATTGTTCTTTGTACTTCAGCTTCTTCTGTAAATCTTCCAAATGAAAACCTAATAGAACTATGAGCCAATTCATCTTTTCTTCCCAGTGCCCTTAAAACATATGAAGGTTCAAGGCTTGCCGAGGTGCATGCTGATCCTGAAGAAACTGCAATATCTTTTAAACCCATTATAAGAGACTCACCTTCTACAAAATTGAAGCTAATATTAAGAATATTTGGGACCTTATTATTAACATCCCCATTAATATATGCATGCTCTATTTTCATGGCCTCCTTTAAAAAGGTTTCATGAAAATTCTTAATTTTTTCTAGGTCACTATCCATTTCCTCTTGGGCTATTCTAAATGCCTCACCCATACCAACAATTTGATGAGTTGGAAGAGTTCCTGATCTCATACCTCTTTCGTGCCCACCGCCATGAATAAGAGCTTCAATTCTTACTCTAGGCTTTCTTCTGACATATAAAGCTCCTATACCTTTTGGACCATAAGTTTTGTGAGCAGAAAATGACATCAAATCAACAGGCAAATTAGACAAATCTATTTCTACTTTTCCTGTACTTTGGGCAGCATCTACATGAAAGAACGCTCCATGGTTTCTAGCAATAGTTCCAATAGCCTCTAAATCATTAAGAGTTCCAAGTTCATTATTAATATGCATTACTGATATCAAAATAGTATTCTCTTGCAGTGCATCTTTTATAGCTTCAGGAGAAATAATACCTCCTTCATCAGGATCTAAGTAGGTAACTTCAAACCCTTCTCTCTCAAGCTGCCTGCATGGGTCTAAGACTGCTTTATGCTCAATCTTAGAGGTAATAATATGATTACCTTTAGACTTATAAAATCTTGCTACCCCTTTAATCGCTAAGTTATCTGCTTCAGTAGCACCAGAAGTCCAAACTATCTCTCTTGGATCACAATTAACAAGATTTGCAACATGAGATCTCGCTTCCTCCACAGCTTCATCTGCAGCCCATCCATACCGATGAGACCTCGAAGCTGGATTTCCAAACTCTCCCTTAGGAGTAAGATATTCCATCATCTTACTTGCAACCCTTGGATCTACTGGTGTTGTAGAGGCATAATCTAGATATATTGTTGGTTCATTTACTGCTTTCATCAAATTATCTCCTTAACTTGAATATTAGTATTATCATTTTGTGTTAAATGTGAAATTGTTACATTGCTTAAAAATGAATCAACAACTTCATTTAACTCACTCCATAAATTATGAGCATTACATTTTTGACCATGATGACATGATGAGGAGCCATTGCAGCTTGTTGCATCTAAATCTTCGTCAACTGCATCCATAATATCTTTTATAGACACTAATAATGGATCTTTAGCATAAACATAGCCACCTTTTCTACCTCTGACACTTTCTACAATTCCAGCAATTCTTAGCTTTCTAAACAACTGCTCAAGATATGTTATTTCAATATTTTGACGGATGGATATATCTGAAAGTGCTACTGGTCCGTCATTCTGAAGTGTACAGAGTTCGGTTAGCGCATTTACAGCATATTTGCTTCTGGTGGTGAGTTTCACGCGCCAATTATAAATACCTGACTTATTTAGTCAAGTTTAATATTCATGCCTAACCTGTCTGCAACTTGGTGATAGGATTCAACAACATCTCCTAGACCTTGTCTAAATCTATCTTTATCCATTTTTGCTAGAGTTTCGGTATCCCACAGCCTACATCCATCTGGAGTAAATTCATCAGCAAGTAGAAGTTTTCCATCACATATTCCAAATTCAACTTTAAAATCAACTAAGATCAAGTTACTACTTAAAAAGAGTTCTGATAGTATTGTATTAATTTTTAAAGTTACTTCTTTCATTTCTTTAATGTGCTCTGCTTCGGCCCAACCAAAAGATAAAATATGCTCATCAGTAATTAATGGATCTCCAAGATCATCATTTTTTAAAAAGAATTCAAATAAGGGAGCTTCAAGAATTAAGCCATCTTCTGTTCCCAATCTCCTACAAATAGATCCCGTTGCTCTATTTCGAACAACGCACTCAATAGGAAACATTTCTAATTTATGAACTAATGAATCAGTTGAATTTAAAACTTCTATGTGATGTGTTTCAATGCCTTTAGTTTCAAGATGGTCCATGATGAATGCATTAAATTGGTTGTTAACAGAGCCTTTTCCAAGAAGCGCTTCTTTTTTCTTACCATCAAAAGCAGAAGTGTCATCCCTAAAGTGCATTATTAATTGATTGGCTGAATCTGTTGTATATAAAGATTTAGCTTTTCCAGTAGTTATTTCATTTATTTTATTCATTAGCTTAGTGACTCATTTATTTTAGATAATAATGTTTCAGCATCTTCAATGCTTCCATTTGCAGCCTTGGCTGTAATAATAGTTTTTACGCCACTTGATTTAACTTGAACTTCAAAAGCAGCCTCTTCGCCAAGAATAAGACCTTCATCATTTTCTTCTTTACCAAAAGATAAAAAAGAAAAGAATCCAGGTTGAGTTTCACTTGCATAGCTAACATAGAATATTCCTTCATCCCTATTTCTATCGTTAGTAATAATATTTCCTGCAGTTAAAGCTCTGCTAACTGAAGACCAGGCTCTTTGATAGGATAAATCAAGCTCGATCACAGTTTGTTCATTCTGTGTAAATATTCTGGCTTTTTTATTCTCATTCAAACTCTGAGCAGCAAGTGAGGTACCTGAAAAATTTTCTATCGATGCAGCCATATAATCAACAATCATTTCAAACTCAGGTTTGATTGACTCTACCTGTGTAATATTCTCATTATTGCTATCTAGCTGTTTTAAAAATATCTCTGTGGAGGCTTCTTTAATTCCATGTTCAATAACCATTTCTATAATTGAATCATTTTTAAAAGCAACTTTTATAACCCCAGACTCTGCATCAGCAGATACTATTTTATAGTTTGATGCTTCCCAGTAATTTTTTGATATAGGCCAAGCAGTAGAAGGAAGAGTTTCAACATAAATCCACATCAACTCTCCCAATCTTCTTAACTGAACTTCAGATGCTCCACCAGAAGAAAATACTTGTCTTGGTTTAGGAACATTTTTTGTAATATTTTCTAATGCAATAGCTTCAATTGGATAGTGATTATCTTTATCAATATCATTAAGTGATTCTGGAATACTTAAATTAGGCGCAACCTCTTCTTCTAAAAAATCATATTTAGTTTCTGGGAACATCCCTTCAGGGCCAGTTAAATAAGAACAGGACTGAATAAAAAATATTGTTAGTAATAGTTGTAGTGTGTTTTTCATAATATTTTTAATTTTACCATCTCTGACATAATCTTTTCATGAAAAGTTTCATTAAGATTGATTAATGGAAGTCTTATATTATTTTCAATTTTATTGAGTTTGTACATAATCCATTTTATAGGGATAGGGTTTGATTCAACAAAACATAAATCATATAGATCACTATAAGTATTATTGATCTCGCGAGCTTTGATAAAATCTTTACTTAGAGCAAAATTACAGATAGAAGCTATTTGATTAGGTATAGCATTTGCAACTACCGATATCACTCCATGTGTTCCTAGCTCCATGGAAGCTAAAAAGGTAGGATCATCACCAGAATAAATATAAAAATCTTTAATGCTTTTCATTTCATTGGATATCTTGATTAATTCCTTGATTCTATCTAAATCATCTAATGCTTCTTTAATACCTATAATATTTTTGTGTTTAGCTAAAATTCTTACAGTAGATGGCAGAATATCGCATGCAGTTCTGGAGGGAACGTTGTATAAAATTTGAGGAATATCTACAGAGTCAGCTATTAATGAAAAGTGTTTAATAAGTCCTTCTTGATTTGGCTTGTTATAATAAGGTGTAACTAAGAGAGAGTAATCTGCTCCTGCTGCTTTAGCTTCTCTTGTTAAAGCTATTGAATCTCGTGTTGAGTTACCTCCAGTACCTGCTATGACTGGAACTCTGCCATTAACATACTCAATTGTTTTATTAATTACTTTAGAGTGCTCTGTAACACTAAGAGTTGGAGCTTCCCCAGTAGTACCAACAGAGACGATACCATGAGTTCCTTGATCAATATGCCATGTTACAAGCTTTTTAAGAGCTATATAATCCACCTCGTCGTTTGACGATAAGGGAGTAACTAATGCTACTAAACTTCCTTTAAGGGCTTGCATGAATAATTATTTCAGTAAAAAATAGGACTATACCATTTCATATTACCAATTAAGGAAGAAAAATGACAAAAAAAATATTAGGAAAAAAATGTCCAAAGTTTACTGCTGAATCTACCGGTGGCAAAAACATATCATCAGAAGATTTTTTAGGTAAAAATCTAGTTATTTATTTTTATCCGAAAGACAGTACTCCAGGCTGTACGACAGAGGGACAAGAATTTAGAGATTCTTATAAGCAATTTAAGTCATCGAATACAGAAATATTGGGAGTTTCAAGAGACTCAATTAAGTCACATGAGAATTTTAAGGCTAAGCAAGATTTTCCATTTGAGCTTCTGTCAGACCCAGATGAAAAAGTATGTAAGGCGTTTGATGTAATGAAACTTAAATCTATGTATGGAAGAGAGTATATTGGCGTTGACAGAAGCACCTTTATTATTAACACAGAAGGTAAAGTCATTAATGAGTGGCGATCAGTTAAGGTTAAAGGCCATGTTAACGAAGTTTTAGAAGTAATTAAATCTATCTAGATAGATATTATTAAGCTTGTGATGGCCATGCATTCCAAATAGCTTTGATAAAAGTAGCTATTGGTATTGCTAAAAATACTCCCCAAAAACCAAACATGCTGCCAAAAATAAAAACCGCTAGTATTATAATTACAGGATGTAATTTAACTGCATCAGAAAATATTAAAGGCACCAATAAATTTCCATCGAGCGCTTGCAATAGTAAATACAAGCCAGTCAAAATATAAAAATCTGCTGAGAGACCAAATTGTATTAAGCCCACAACAAGAACTGGAATAGTAACTAAAAAAGCACCAACATATGGAATTAATACAGACACGCCAACAAGAACAGATAGAAGAGCAGTATAATTTAGTCCTAAAGATGCAAAGATGATTGCAGAAGTAACTGCAACTATTAAAATTTCAATAGATTTGCCTCTCACATAATTGCTTAGCTGATTGTCCATTTCCAACCAAACGTTAGAAAGCATTTTTCTTTCACCTGGAATTATCGCCATAAAGCTATTTATTATATTTTTTCTATCAAAAAGAAAGAAATATACAAGCACTGGAAAAAGAATAAGATACATAGCAAATGTAATAGTTCCCGTAATACCAGTAATAGAAGATTTAACTAGATTCTGTGTAAACCCAGTAATTTCAGCTGATATTCCCTCAAAGAATGAGGTGACTTGCTCAGAAGAGATTAGATCAGGGTAATTACTTGGAACGGCTTGTATAAAAACAATTAATTCATTAAATAGTCTTGGAGACTCTAAAACAAGCGACTGTAATTGTTGATAGATAAGAGGAACTAAATATACCAATAGCGTTGTTGTGATAACTAAGAAAAATATATAAGTAACAATTAAAGCAGTAGATGTCTTTAACCCATAACCTTCCAATCTAACCTGAAAACCTACAAGTAAATATGCCACAATTATACTCACCAAGAATGGAGATAGTACGCTTCCAAAAAGAGATAAGGCTGCAAGTGCAACTACTAATATTAAAGAAAAAACTATTGTTTCTTCATTTACAAAAAATTTCTTAATAGATTCTGTAAAGAAAAAATATCCCATGCTTGCAAATAGGCCTAAAGATATAAACCAAAGCGCATTACTTACTAATAAATCACTCATAAATGAAATAATTCCTTTAAATATAGACAAATACAAAAACTATTTAAATTTATCACTGTCAAACAATAAATATATACAATTTATGGTATTTTACTGACTTATATTAATCTAATAAGCTCTATATGTGTTAGTTTTATTGGGAATGTAAATTTTAGAATTTAACAAAATTAGAAATGCAAAAAATCTTTTATATACTTTCTGTTTCAATTATTTTGAATATAAATGCTGAACCAGAATTAAATTTAGCATTGCCTGAGCTAGGAGATAGAGTCTCAGGTGTAGTCTCAAATAATCAAGAAAAAATTATAGGTAATGAATTTTTAAAACAGGTATACAGCCAAGCTCCTTTAATTTCAGATCCCTTGATTCAGGAGTATTCTGAATTATTAGTCTATAGGCTTTCTGAATATAGCCAAGTTAAAGATAGAAATTTTAATGTGTTGTTGATAGATGATAGCTCTCTAAATGCATTTGCTGCTCCAGGTGGAGTTATTGGAATCAATGGTGGGTTATTTTTAAATGCGCAAAATGAGGGTCAATTTGCTTCAGTAATAACTCATGAGTTAGCTCATTTGAGTCAAAGACACTTTGCAAGAAACATTTTAAACTCTCAAGACAACAATATTGCATCAGTTCTTGTAATGGTTTCAGCCATGGCGGCTGCAATAGCTACAAATAATCCAACTGCCTTTATGGCTGGGCCTGCTTTTCTTCAACAGCAGAGTTTGAGATACAGTCGCTTATTTGAAAGAGAGGCAGATAGAGTTGGTTTCAATAATTTAATTAACGCTGACTATGATCCTTCAAGTATGGGTGAAATGTTTGAACAAATGGCAAAACTTAGAAGACTTGCTGGAGATAAGATTCCTGAGTTTCTCTTAACTCATCCCATTTCATCTTCTAGGGTTGCTGATGCTTTTAATGCTGCAGACCAAGTTGAAACACCATTAAAAAATAAAGATTCATTAAATTATCAATTTATTAGAGGAAGGCTTCAAATCAGATATGAAAATATTCCTTTAAATTCTGTAAGAAAAATGGAAGGTTTGGTTGAAAAAAATCCATCTAATGAAAATAGATATGCTCTTGCGCTTGCTTATAAAACAAATGCGCAACATAAGAATGCATTAACTAAAATTAATAGTTTAATAGCTGAAAATCCAAAGAATCTTATTCTTCATAATACTAAAGCTGAGATTTTACTCGATCAAGGAGAATCAAAAGATGCGCTAGAAGTGGTTAATACATTTTTAAATATATCACCAAAAAATTATCCTCTTTCAGTTCTTAAAGCAAAAATTCTGGCCTATGATAAAAAGCTTTTTGCAGCTGAAGAGTTGATAAGGGATCAGCTTCTTCGAAGGAACAATGATCCTTACCTTTGGCTTTATTTATCTGAAGTTCAAAGAGATAGTAAAAATGTTGTTGGTTACCATCAAAGTAGGGCTGAGTTTTATTTACTTCTTGGTCAATATGAAGATGCGTTAAATCAACTACAATTTGCTTTAAAGCTAACTGAAAGTAATTTTCAAGTTTCTGAATCAATAATGACAAAAATTAATACAACCAGAAAATCTATTGAAGGACAAAGAGGTCGCTAAATTTTTGTTTCTTTAGCTATTTTTAAACCAAAGTAAGAAAATATCCCAGTTATTGGTATTGCAAAGAGTGGTATTAATGAAAAACCAACTCCAATAAGATTCCCTAACGAAATAAATAAACTACCCGATAGGTCTCCTAATCTTGTACAAAACGTATCTATAAATACTGAAGATTTATATCTATCATTTTGCTTTAAATAACTAAACACTATTTCTCTTGTTGGTTTATTGATGGCATATTCAAATAATCTTAAAAAGACTGTAGCGAATATCACAATAGAAATTGTTGGTGAGATAGCATAAACAGAAAAAACGATTAAAAATGCTATTCCATAAAGAAATAGGATACGCCCTACTCCTAAGAAATTAATAATTATTGATGTTAATAATAATTGAGTAGGTAAAGTTAAAATTGTAACCATTTGCTCCATTTGACCAAATAGAGCTATTCTTTCTACTGAATCACTAGACCATGCATCAATAATAGATATCGCAGTCATCCAATGAACGGTCATGAGTCCGGTAAATAGCCATACATATATAGCAATTGATCTGATATCTTGTTTTGTAATAGCATTTTTAATACCATCAAAACTAGCGCCGCCTAAAGGTTGGGTAGATTCCTGATTTTGCTTTGAATTAGTATAATTAATTAAGAGTAACCCAGCACATAACCCTGCAAACAATAATGTGATTGCTGAAATGCTAAAAAACTCCAGTCCACTATCAGTAAATGAATTAGCAAAATGTTTTGAAATTTCAGATCCTACTAGGGCGCCAATAGAACCTCCAGCCATAATTACTCCATAAAAATTTCTAGTCTTCGAAGTCCTAAATACATTAATAATAACAACCCAAAAAATTGATACTACAAAAAAAGAGTAAATGTTACACCAGATATAAAAGGCTCTTCCAAGCCACACAACTCCATCTAAATCTAGTACTTTCCAGGCAAATAAGAACCCAAGCAAATTCAGAATAAAAAATGAATAGCAATAAATTAATAGCTTTCGAAGATTAGTCTTTGAAGCTAAACGAGAATATATTGGATTAACAAGCAGCATGGCTAATGCACCAACTGCAAGCAACAAAGGTAGATTTTCTACATTTGATACAGCCATTTCATTTCTAACAGGCCTTAAGACATACCATGAAGATAAAACAAAAAAGAAAAAGATACCTGCAAGTGAGGATTCTTTGGTAAAGGGGAGAAGAAGTTTATTTAAAAAATTTTTCATTTTAGGCCTCTGAATATGAAGGTACTAAAAAAGTATTGAAAATTTTTATGCTGTAAATGGTGGGTCGCACAGGATTCGAACCTGTGACCAATTGGTTAAAAGCCAACTGCTCTACCAACTGAGCTAGCGACCCTTGATTTAGCATGTCATAAAAAGTGGTGATTATTCCATATCTTCTAAACTTTGCAAAGACATAGATGATGCAGGATTATTAGGAAATTCACGAATGACAAATTGATACTTTTGTTTTGCCATTTTTATATTACCAAGCTTGAAGGAAATATCCCCAATTTTCTTATGAGCAAGAGGCACTCTCCAGTGATTTTCAAACGAAGATATTAATTGCATGTAATAGTTTTTACTGGCCTCAAAGTTTGATGAAGAAAACTCAATCTCTGCAAGCCAGAATAAAGATAAAGGAAGTTTATCAGGATCAGAAAAGTTGTTAATTAGATAATTGAATAGCTTTTTTGCAGCATCATAATCTTCATTGGCGAGAGACCTGACTGCTTCATTATAAATTTCATCAATGCTCTTGGCATCATTTATACCATCAAATCGATATACATCATCTCCTAAAATAGAGCTTGCCTCTTCGGTTTCAACCAATTCTTTTTTTTCTTCTTTTAACGACTCATTAATTAACTTTTCAATTAAATAATTTTGAGCCTCAACCTCATTCCGTAAATCAGCTATTTCCATTTCAAGTTCTTGAATTTTTAGAAACAATATATCTGATTCAGTTGATTGAGAATCTTGAGCTATTGAAAATAATGCAAAGGTAGATAAAAAGACAAGTGCTACTAATTGATGAAGATGCAACTTAAGCATGGTTTTTAATTAATTTCAGCCCTTCTATTTCTTGCCCACGATCTTTCATTAGATCCCTGAGTCATCGGCATTTCTTCTCCATAACTTTTTACAGTAAGCCTTGATCTTGAGATACCTTTTAATTCTATGTAATCGGCAACACTTTCTGCTCTTCTCTGTCCTAGTGCTAAGTTATATTCTCTGGTACCTCTTTCATCAGCATGTCCGGCTATAGTAATCTCAATTTCAGGGTTATCTTGCATTAGCATAGTGATACTTTTTAACGCTTGTATTGATCTTGAAGAGAGATTAAAACTATCAAATTCAAAATATACTGTTGCATTAGCAAGAACAGCCTTAGACTCTGTAGGGGTTGATGATTCGGCTCTTTTAGATGAAACCTCTATACTTTGAATAGAATCCTCATATACGGCCTCTTCGGTAACTTGAACGCTACTGCAAGATGCTATAAATAATCCTATAAAGGAATATGAGAATATTAATTTATTATTGCTTGTCATCGTTTATGTCTCCTAAAAAATTATCTTAAAAATCCAGACCAAGCTGGCTCTCTGACTTTACCATTTGTCGCTGGCAGAACAAAAGTTGCACCACTTAGGGTTACTCCTGCAATCATCCCTGACCGGTCGTCTGTTATTGCATAGACTATCACATTACCATTAGGAGAAACACTGGGTGATTCATCCATTTTTGATTCAGTTAATGGTCTTATAAAATTTTCATTAAAGTACTTCAAAGCAATTTGAAATTGATTACTAGACCTATGAACAAAAATAATTCCTTCATTATTTGGTAAATATGATCCTTTTGCATTGTAATTACCTTCAAAGGTAAGACGTGATGGTTTTGTATTCAGTATAGTAAGGTCTATTTCATATAACTGAGGAGCTCCAGACCTTCCTGAAGTAAATAAAATCTTAGTGCCATTGGGCGACCAGCTTGACTCTGTATCAATAGAATAATGTTTAGTAAGTCTAGTCAGATTCTTATTTTTTAGATTCAATATATAGATTTCTGCATTACCATCCTGATATAAAGTTAGGGACAGCAGCTTGCCATCAGGAGACCAGGCTGGTGAACTAATCTGATTATCATTCGTTAAAACTAATTCTCTTTCTCCAGTTCCAATGTCTTGAATAAAAACCTTTGCCATGCCTGTCTCAAAGGAAACATATGCTATTTTTTTAGAATCAGGAGACCAGGCTGGGGAAATTATCGGCTCAGTACTTTTTAGCAACACTTGCTCATTTGCCCCATCAGCATCTGCTATATAAAGAATATAATTTGAATCAGAATTATTTCTTATTTCATTAACATAAAGAATTTTTGTAGCAGAAATACCTTTCATGCCTGTAATACTTTCATAAACTCCATCACTAATATAATGAGAGAGCTGACGCAATTTTCCAGGTATGCCATACACGGTTGAAGATCTTATTTTTGCTTTTTTATTTACATCATAAATTTCATATGTTGCCTTTAGCCCAGAATTTTCCTCGTTAAGCACCTCTCCTAAGACAATAAAATCAATATTTAATAATTTCCATTCAGAGGGATTAATTTCTTCTACTGTTTTGGGAATAGAAAGAAGCATTTCCTCTTCCAAAACATAAAACTCTCCAGTTCTAATTAAATCATTATTAAATACTTCAACTATTGTATTTACTGAGTTACTTGTTCCTTGAAAAGGAATTATTGCAATTCTGAAGGGATTTTCAGAACCTTTTGTAATCTCTAGCAGTAACTCTGCAAATAATAGATTTGGTAACAGAAGTAGTATTAAAAATAATCTCATCTTGAAGGGTTAAAGCTTATAACAATATTTTTAAAGACATCTTCGTATGTTTTTTTTGTTATTTTATTAAAAAATGAAAACGTTTCTACTCTTTTGACTGCTTGAAGAGCTGAATTATCAAAACGTATATTGCCACTACTGTTAATTAAATTTATATCTACGATTCTTCCTTGCGAATTAGTCTTAATTTTAATATCACAAATTAAATTATCTTGAATATTTTTAGGTTTAATCCATGCAGCTTCGATTAGATTTATAATAAGAATACTGAATTGATTAATCTCATTTTCAAGTAGGCTTGTATCTAAAAATTCAGATTCTTGGTTTATAAGATCTTGCAGATTTGTTATTGATCCCTGAGAACTAATTTTTGGGACATCGCTAATGTTATTTGAATTAATGGAAGCTAAGGTTGGCTTAACCTTTTCCAAATTTGGTTTAAGGGTTTTTAATTCTTTAGTTTTCTTAGCCGAAATTTCTTCAACAATAATACTCACATTAACGGGTTTGCTTAAAATTGGTCTCAGCTGTTTATCTGAGTAAAAAAAGCCTATTAGGTATAAAAAAAGGGCAGCATGAATTAGAAATGAAAAGAAGGATGCTTGAAGATAATTAACTCTAGTCTGCATATCCAGTTGTAACAATGCCAATCTTAGAAATACCTACACTTTGAACTGCTGCCATGGCTTTTGCCACACTGTTGAAACTAACAGCTTCATCACTTTGAAACACCACTTCAATATCATTATTTGCTTGATATATAACTAAAGCTTTTCTTTTCAACTCTTCAATTGATATGGAAAGGTTTTCATCTCCAAGATTTAAATAGTAGTTTCCATTAGCGTCTATAGAGATAACTAAAGGTTCATTTTGAATTGACATTTTTGTTGTATCTGTTTGAGGTAAATTCACCTCTATACCTTGAATGAGTAATGGTGATAGAACCATGAATATGATCAATAAAACTAACATTACATCAATGTAAGGAACTACATTAATTTCGGCTTGTAATTTTTTTCTTTTCGCTAAGCGATAAATCATTTTTTATTTTTTAAAACCTGCCTGTAAAAAATACTTGCTAACTCTTCAGCAAAAATAGTTGTCGCTTGCGAAATAGAATCTGATTGTGAAGCAAAGCGATTGTAAGCAACAACAGCAGGTATTGCAGCAAAAAGACCCATTGCTGTGGCAACAAGAGCTTCCGATATTCCAGGAGCTACTGCATTAATAGTGGCCTGTGTTGCATCAGATAGACCCTGAAAAGAGGTCATTATTCCCCAAACTGTACCAAATAAACCTATATAAGGACTTACTGATCCAGCATTAGCAAGAAATGGTAGATGTTTATTCATGTCTTCTTCATCTCTGGCAATAGAGACTCTCATAGATCGATTAATTCCCTCTAAATCTAATTCTGTTACATCATCATCAGATTTTAAGCGATTAAATTCTTTAAAAGCATTTCTAAAAACACTAGAGGAACCAGACAAAACCAGATCATTATCATTAACTTCTTCAAACAAATTATTAAGATCTTCACCAGACCAAAATTTATTTTCAAACTCAATATTTAAACTTTTTATTTTTCTATAAAAAAAGTATCTTTCAAAAATTATTATCCAAGAAAATAAAGAAATTAATAACAATATTGCCATAACACTTTTAACAACTAATCCAGCTTCAAGAAATAAGTTGATTGTAGATATATCATTCATATAAGTTGACCATTAAAAAATTTTTAATAAATTTTCAGGGAAAGATTTAGGTTTATTTTCAGATAAATCTAAAAAACATACCTCAATCTCACCACGACATATAATAGTATCATTTTTTGGATTAATTATTTGTTGGGAAAATAGCAATCTTGCTCTTGAAATGCATTGCACGCTACTAGAAACTACAAGCTTATCTTCAAGCTTTGCTGGAGTGAGATATCTTAAATTTATATCTCTAATTACAAAGGCTAAACTTGAAGATGCTAACGAAATTTGGGATATATTTTGATCAATTAAAAATTGAGTTCTTGCTCTTTCAAAATACTTTAAATAATTAGCATGGTAGACAATTCCTTGAAAATCAGTATCTTCACAAAATACTGTTAAAGGAAAATCATTACACTTGAAATCTTTCTTCATGAAGTTGAATATCTTTTTGAAATAGCTCAAGAATAATTTCTATGAAATCATCCCATAAGAGATCTACAGTTATAAGTTTATTTTGTATTAATGGATTAATCGAAGATGCTAATAATCTAACCTTAATAGGTCTTCTATTAAATTTATAAATAAGAGCTGGCATCAGCGATTCTTCAGAACAAGATCTTAAAACCTGCTCCCACCAATCTTTTGGAGGCTCGCCACCGTCTCCATATCTTTTACATTCAATACACCATCTTCCAAGCCTTAAATCTGGTAATTCTTTTGTTCTAGTTTGCTCAAGAATCCTTTTAACTGGATTAGTTAAATTTAGATCTTGCACTAATAAGTTCCCAATTTCTCTTTCAAAATTTGCACCTTTAGCTCTTGAATTAACTGGCAAAATTATTCCTCAATCTCAAAATCATCTGCAAATTCTCCGTTAGTATGAACTTCTTGAACATCATCAAGATCATCCATAAAATTCATAATCTTTAAAACCTTTTCTGATGCTTCAGCATCTAGATCTACTAAAACATCTGCTCTTGTTGCAACTTCAGCTTCAATTGTTTCTATATTATTGGCTGTTAAAGCTTCTAAAACTTTACTCAAATTTACTGAACTAGTAATAACTTCATACCCATCTTCAGATGATGTCATGTCATCAGCACCTGCATCAAGCGCAATCTCCATAACAACATCCTCATCATAAGAGCTTGCAATATTAATCACACCAATTTTATTAAACAAATAAGCAACTGAGCCATCTGTTCCCAAGTTTCCACCAAATTTAGAAAAAGCATGTCTTACATCAGCAACTGTTCTATTTCTATTATCAGTCATTGTTTCAACTAATATGGCAACTCCATTTGGTCCATATCCTTCAAATGTAATTTCTTCAATTGCTCCCATCTCACCAGTTCCAGAGCCCTTCTGAATTGCTCTTTTAATAGTATCTTTTGGCATATTAGAAGCATTAGCTTTATCTAACGCCAGTCTTAGCCTGGGATTATCAGCAGGGTCAGGACCAGCTTTAGCAGCAACTGTAATTTCTCTAATTACTTTTGTCCAAACTTTACCTCTAGAAGCATCCTGCCTAGCTTTTCTATGCTTTATATTTGCCCACTTGGAATGTCCGGCCATTAATCTTCCTCTTTATAGGTAGACTCAATAAATAATTCTTCTAATTGATCTTCATCAACAGAATTTGGAGCATCTGTTAATAAGCATGAAGCGCTTTGAGTCTTAGGGAATGCTATAACGTCCCTTATATTAGTTGTATCAGTTAAAAGCATAACAAGACGATCTAATCCAAATGCTATTCCACCATGAGGCGGACAACCCGAAGATAAGGCTTTTAGTAAAAAACCAAATTTATTTTGGGCTTCCTCATCAGAAATATTTAAAGCTTTAAAAATTGCTTCTTGCATACTTGGGTTATGGACCCTTAAAGATCCCCCACCAACCTCATAACCATTCAAAACAATATCATAGGCTTCAGCAATAACATCTTCTGGAGAATTAACTAACTCATCTAGCGATGATTTAGGCATAGTAAATGGGTGATGTAATGAAGTTAAATTACCATCTTTATTTTTTTCAAACATTGGAAAATCAATTATCCAACATGGCGCCCATTTACAAGAATAGAGATCAAGATCTTTACCAATCTTTTTAATCAAGCTACTCATACTAAGATTAACAATATTATTAGAACCAGCGCCAAAAAATAGAAGATCATCAGTTTTAAGTTCAAGATTATCTATTAAACTTTTTACAGTATCTTGATTTAAAAATTTTAAAATAGGCGACTGCAGTCCACTCTCAAGATCATTTACATCATTTACTTTAATATAAGCAAGTCCCTTAGCTCCAAGTTTGCCTACAAATTTAGTATATTCATCAATCTGACCTCTTGATAGAGAGTTTCCATTAGGAATTTTGAGAGCAACAACCCTTGAATCTTTATCATTAGCGGGTCCTGAGAAAACTTTAAACTCTTCATCCGCAACTAATTCAGAAATTTCTACAAGCTTTAATGGAATTCTTAAATCAGGCTTATCGCAGCCATAATCCTTCATGGATTGGTGCCAAGACAATGAAGGAATTTCTTTAATACTATGATTAACAAATTTATCTAAAAGAAGTTTCATCATCTCTGTTCCAGTAGAGATAATATCTTGAGTTTCAACAAAAGAAGCTTCTATATCTATCTGAGTAAATTCAGGCTGTCGATCAGCTCGAAGATCTTCATCTCTAAAGCATCTCGCAATCTGATAATATTTATCAAATCCCCCCATCATTAACAGCTGCTTAAATAATTGAGGTGATTGCGGTAATGCAAAGAAGCTCCCCGGATGAACCCTGCTTGGCAAAATATAGTCTCGTGCGCCTTCAGGTGTGGCTCTAGTTAAAATTGGTGTTTCAATTTCATGAAAATTATTTACCTCTAGAAAGCTTCTTATAACTGAGGTAATTTTAGATCTAGTTACTAACCTATTATTCATTTCAGGCCTTCTTAAATCTAAAACTCTATTTTTTAATCTAACGTCTTCGTTGACATCCTGATAATCATCTAACGGAAATGCAGGGGTAACAGCTTTATTAAAAAGTTTAATATCTTCAGCCTCTAATTCAATTTCTCCTGTAACCATATTAGTATTAATAGTTCCATCAGGTCTTTTTAAAACTTTACCGGTCACCTTAATTACAAATTCATTTCTACAATTATCTGCAATCTCAAAAGCTATATTATTTTCAGGATTCACAACAACCTGACATATTCCTCTTATATCTCTTATATCTAAGAAAATAATACCGCCATGATCTCTTCTTCTGTGGACCCAGCCACATATAGAAATATTAGTATCGAGATCTTTTAATGTAACTTCACCACAATAATGAGATCGCATAATTATCCTGCCTTTTTATCTTTAGAGTTCTTTTTAGTAATTTTATCTTGTTTATTGGGTTTCTTCGAACTAGATTCAGTTTTTTTGTCGTCTGAGGCTATATTTTTTTTTGTTCCCGTCTTGAAATCTGTCTCATACCATCCGCCACCTTTAAGCCTGAAAGACGGCGCAGAAACCATTTTTGAAACAGTATTTAAATTGCATTCTGGACATTTTTTTAAAGGTTTATCAGAAAACTTCTGAATTACTTCAAATTGATGGTCACATTTTGAACATTTATAGTCATAAATCGGCATAAGTCTCTAAAAAAATATAAAATTATAAACTATAAGAATTTTTATAATACTAAATTAATAAAATGCTGCTTTCAAAATTATTATTACCAACTTTAAAAGATGCTCCTCAAGAGGCAGAAGTAATCAGCCATAAGCTTATGTTAAGGGCAGGCATGATTAGAAAAGTTGCATCTGGTATATATACCTGGCTTCCTCTTGGACTAAAGGTTCTTAGAAAGATTGAGAATATTGTTAGAGAAGAGATGGATGCATCAGGCGCCCAAGAAGTTTTTATGCCAATGGTTCAACCAAAGGAGCTTTGGGAGGAAACAAAGAGATGGGACAAAATGGGGCCTGAATTATTAAGAATTAAAGATCGGCATGATAGAGATTTTTGTCTTGGTCCAACGCATGAGGAAGTTATAACTGATGTAATTCGCTCTAATGTAAAAAGCTATAAGGAGCTTCCATTAAATATTTATCAAATACAAACAAAATTTAGAGATGAGGTAAGGCCTCGATATGGAATTATGCGAGGAAGAGAATTTCTCATGAAAGATTCGTATAGCTTCAATATTGATGAAGAATCTCTGCAAGAAACATACTTAACTATGAGAGATACTTATAAAAAAGTACTTGAAAGAATGGATCTTGAATATAGAATTTCAGCAGCTGACTCTGGTGCGATAGGAGGAGATAGCTCTGAAGAGTTTCACGTATTGGCAGACAATGGAGAAGATACAATTGCTGTTAGTGATGCTTCCGAATTTGCAATAAATACAGAGCTGTTATTAAAAGATGGTGAAGACATTAAAACACTTGAAGGCAAGCCTTCACCTGATGGTAATGGAACAATTCAAATTAAAAAAGGTATTGAAGTTGGCCATATATTTAAATTGGGCGAAATATATGCTGACTCAATGAAGGCAAATGTTCTCAACAAGGAAGGTAAAGCATCTACTTTGTTTATGGGTTGCTATGGTATTGGAGTTTCAAGATTAGTTGCAGCAGCAATTGAACAAAATAATGATGATAAAGGGATTATTTGGCCTCATAGTATTGCTCCATATGATATTAATATTATTGCTATTGGATATGATAAAAATCAAGAAATTGCTACCGCTGCTAATGATCTATATGGGCAACTTAAAGAAATGGGTTATGAGGTTTTACTAGATGACAGAAAAGATGGCTATGGTACTAAGATAAAAGATTCTGAATTAATTGGTATCCCATTAAATATTATCATTGGTAAGCAATTTACTGAAAATAAAGAGGTTGAATTAAAATCTAGAAGTGGCGAAAGCTCTCTTAATTCAATTTCTGATATAGAAACTATATTAGAATTTTTTAAAGATAAGTAACTGTTTTTATTTAATAAGAATTGACATCTTTTTTCTCTTTCTTTTTAAAGAATTTCTGAATTAGGTAAGAAAAAGCTATAGAAATTAATGCCCATGTTACAAGCGCATACGCCCAATTTGTAATTAAAATAAAATCAAAATTTACTTGTAATTTAAGTATTAATCCAACACATAAGCTTGCTAAGCCTAATGGAAGAAATAAAACTAGCGAACCAATAAAGATTTCTAAAATAATTAAACCGACTCCAGCGATTAGCCAAATGTCAGGATTTTCTAAAAAAACTATATCCATTAATCTTTAGTGTTATCTGAAAAGCTTCCTAGAAGCAATTCTAGGCTGCCTAAAGCTTTAGTTACATCTGATGGTATTACTAGAGTTTTGGATTGACCCGATGAAGCTAAGGTTGTTAAACCATCTACTTGTCTTTTCATAATCTCAAAATTTACAGCTGGTTGCCCATCCTCTTTGATTGCCTTACCTACGACTCTAGTTTGCTCTGCATCTGCTTCAGCTTTAATTTTTATAGCATAAGCATCTGCATCAGCAGTTATTTTAACAGCATCTGCAATTTTTTCAGCTTCATATAATTGAGCATCTGCATTTAATTCTGTACTTCTTTTTAAACCTTCGGCAGTTGCAATGGTGGCTCTTCTTTCTCTTTCTGCATTTAACTGCTGCCTTTGAGAATCTTTTGTTTGTTCATCAACTAAAACATCTAATATCTCGGTTCGTGTAACCTCAACACCCCAAATTTCAGCAGCCTTACTAAGCCTATCTCTAATTTCATTATTCATTGATTCTCTTGAGCTTTGTAAATCATCAAGTTCTAGTTTTCCAGCAGCTGATCTGATTACTGATATGGCTGTATTTTCAACAGCTAAGTCAATGTTTTTAATTCTATAAACTGACTTTGAAGCATCTAATACTCTAAAAAATACAGTAGATACTAATCCAACTTCAACATTATCTTTAGTTATTACTGATATTTGGAATTTAGGAAGTTGTCTTTCTAGAATATCAACTTTATGGGCCACTCTATCAACAAATGGAATTATTATGGAGAGACCAGAGTCTAGGTTTTTAGTATATTTACCAAATCTCTCAATTACATATACCTTTGATTGTGGAACAACATTTATACCTAGGTAAAGGGCAAGTATTATTAATAAGGCAGCAAAGGAAAGAAATATATTAAAAAGCATAGTAAAAATAGGGATTAATTGATAAGTATATTATATAACTTTGGCTTTTATATGTAAAGTAAACTTTACATATAAAACCTATCAATCAACTGTTGTTTTAAGCCAAATAGGTGATGACCACGCTCTTTCTTGAATGGTTGCATCTATATCAGATCTTGGTTTTTCTCCAGCTCTAATTGAGTCCCATGTAGACCATCTACATGCGGGATTCTCTATAACGCGAACATAATAAAAAGCATTTTGATTCTTTTTAAAATCTGGATCTTTCCATAAAGTTTTTAATTCTGAATTACCAACATTACTAGTAGAACAATCACTAAGATTTACTTTGGCCTCATTACTTGGGCAACGATGAGTTTCTGGATCAATTTCTATGCCATCTGAGCAAACTGCATCATAGACCTTTTCATTATGCTCTCCATTTTCTATCCATCCTTTAACTATTTGAGATCTTTGCAATAAACCTCCTAAAGGATCTGAGATTGCCCATATTAAGAACGTTGGACTACTTAATCCGTTGGAATAAATATTTCCACCCATTGGTGTGCTCATGGCATATGCTTTTTTAATAAGGTTATCGTCATTGAGATCATGATTTTCTAAATCATAGCCTCCAAAGAACCTCACTTTAATTCTAGGACCAGATGTTGCAAATGTTTCTTTATTTCGTAAAGCTCTAAATATAGATTCTCTTGTATTTTCTTCTGCCCATACTCCAGCTAGACCAGATGCCCCAAAATATATAAGTCTATCACCTACCTTTAAGTAATATTTATCATCAATATTAGACATTGAATTAGGAAGAAGTTTGCTCATTGTAAAACCATAAAATTTGTTAAATGGCACTGAGCCTCTTAATCTTGGCGTGCCATCCAAGACACCTATTTTAGAAATAAACGTTTCTTCATTATATGAAGCACCTCCAACGTGACTATCACTAGAACCAATCAAGCCAAACTTATAAGGGTTTGCAATTCCTTTTTCTTCAATAGCCATTCCTCTCAAATAAGCATTTCTAACATAAGCACCTTTTATGTTTTTCATGTCATTTGATTCTTCAGATGGCGATTCAGTTTCAAATGAAGCCCACTCATCATTTTTTGAAAGTAATGGGTGTGTTTCCGAAGTTCCTTTAACCTGAGTAATTTCTACAAGAGGTTCATTTAATGATCTCATTATTGCGTATGCATCATCAATGAGATCCCCATT